>JAAUXU010113570.1_pt1 | contig 53056 bp, 39 predicted proteins | sample 7278151 | NCBI WGS metagenome assembly JAAUXU01 (sample SAMN14350113, study PRJNA611818) | marine sediment metagenome | isolation source: surface marine sediment (1.8m) | place: French Polynesia: Moorea | collected 2018-08
CACTGCGCTTGGGGCATTTGGCCCCCCGGACCCCCCCACCCCTCGAGAAAAACCTAGGGGGTGCTTCCAGACTCCCTCCCGGGGTCTGTTGACGACACTTTTGTCCTTTATTCCGTTTTTAGTGTAATTTTGTAGGGTTTTAATGCTTGATACACAAACTGGTGTCTCACCTCAAGTGTGACCTAGTCAACAAATGTTCTCCATTCTCAAATCATGACCAGCTCTTTTATACTTCTCCGTAAAAGCGTCTAAAGCGCCCTTCAAAGTGACTACTTTTCCGTAATTGAGCGGACACGCTGTACAGTATGTACCAAGAATTAGCTTCAAAAGGGCAAAGAAAGATTGCGAAGGATTCATTTTCGGCGAACCTTAATTGCTTGAGCATTCTGAAAACAAAAGGGATGCTACAATGAGTGCCAACTCCCCCAAAAGCTCAAGACACTGGGACAAGTGTGAGTACTTGAGACTGACTGACGACATCGGCACGTCTCCTCCATCCATCCTCGTGATGTCCGTGATGACGAAGAAGCGTTTGCCCAATTCGAGGGAGTCGTAGACGTCTCATTAGCATAAACAACTGAGGACAGCAGTTGGTAGAACAATATGATGATGCATTCTCGTCGGGTGCAGCAGCGCCCCTAAGCTTATTTGTCTAGCAGGCGTCGACATCTCGTCCGCGTCATTTACGTGTGGGCTGCCAGTCATGGTCAAGCCTGGTAAGGACCGCCTCAGTCCTGGGAGGGACGCCTTTTTGAGGGAGCATCGTGGTTTTGTTGTTCTTTTCGTTCAGACACCCAACGTTCTAGGATGCGTGCATTACATTTACTTGCGCCATTGTTCTATCGTCACGGGGATCTCGCGTGTCTAGAGCTCTTGTCTGCATCATGGCAGGAATCTGTCGGGAAAGAAGAAGAAGAAGAAATGTGTCTCCTCCGAACATATCGAAGTCTCTCAATCTGTCGAGTAACGATTGCATAGGTCTACTGTTTATTGTGCACCGCTCAGCGTCGCAGCCAGCAGTATAAACATACGTGCTGAGGTTATCTTGTATTCCGCGTGTACGACACTTGGTGCTCGACTTGAAGGATCATCTTCTATCCAGCTAAGCGCATTTTTATTTTATGAATCTCTCCATAAATCCTACTACGACGTAGTGCATGGTACCGCTGCAGAGTCACGTCAAAGACGGTGCAGACCGTCGTACGTCGTAACTGTTTCCATCGCACTGCACTCAACTCCACCCGTATTCCGATCAACTATGCCATGTTTCGTCCAAGACCTGGTAAGATATGACTTAGGGTGCGTCTACTGGGAAGATTGAGCTGGCCGATGTCCGTCACACTCACACGCACGCACCCGCACACCCATACACACACACACACCTACCTGGATCTATACTTTGCGTGATGTGTACTTAGTACATGTACGATGATGTTAGCGGGTCCAGCCTTAGCTCCTTCAGTGACACGTGCTGGGGTAGGTGTGTGCATGGGTGTGCGCGCTTGTGTGATACAAAAATCCACTGGCAAAATCAAAGCAGGAGGTACTGGATATCTTCCTCAGAGGAAGTAATTAATTTGCGAGCCTTTTGAAGGACAGTCGAGAATATTATAGAGCATTACTGATGCTGACCTCACGGACCCAGGCATTTGTTGTTCTGGGGAAAAAAGACGACGAAAACCAAGCTGACGTGAGTGACTGGGCCTTGAGAGCAGTGGCTTGTGCGCAGTGCAGTCGGACCCAAAAATCTACGAAAAAGGTTCTCTTGCGAAATGGGTAGTGTAATTCCAATAAGTGCGCCAACAATCATACTGCACCCTCATGCTGAGTGTTATTACATTAGTGCTTCCAGTGCAGTGTGTGAGTATATGTTATGTTCATACTACAGAACATGCTGAACATCAGCACGCAGCAATGCGGTATGATTCATCAAGGCGCTTACTTCATTTGTGTCACGAGAGAGATAAAAGCAAGGTTGAGATGGAAAAAGTCCTTGAATTTTTTTCTTAAAAAAATCTCTCACATCCTCTTTTTTCACTGTCATCTTGGGTGCTTGCCACAGTCCCTCCGTGGAAGGAGTTAACGCTACAAGGTGGACAGATCGTATGAAGATAGACGAGTGAGCGCCTGTGGTAATGATTATGGCAGGGTCTATGGCCGATTCTTTTAAGGCCAGCCAGACCTCCTAGATTCGAACCCGTGATCAACGGTCGACCCTGGAAACAGATTTCTCCCTCCAGTAGATTTAGTGGTCATATGTGCCATGAAAATACACAAAGTGCACTATGTAACGGAGATAATGAGCAAAGTTTTCGATCTCTGAGAGGCTGAGACGGGGAGGAAATGTTTTACGTGCACTGAGGGGCAGACACAAAGGGAATTTCGAGACAGGGTCAGGATAATTTTCCGGAATTTAATTGTCGACTTAAGTGCAATAATTCATCATAAGACAGTTATAATTTTGGGAAGTCGTGCATTCAAAGTCTGATTCCGATCGAGAAGAGCAAGAACATGTCGATTTTTTTAGCAACTTCTGTGATGATTGAAACTGAGGTATAATGTCTAGTCCACACATCACCAATGTACTCCTACCTGCTAATGCATATAGCTTTTTCGAGAGATAATCTTTTTCGACGTCTAAAAAATTCCCGCTGTGTCTGCTTCGGGTACATGTACACATTTTCCTCTTACTTCTATTGCTGAATCTCTACTTTATATTTGCTTGATTGAAACTTTGCGCGGAATCACCGGCGCACAATGTGCGTTTATTTATAGCTACCGAAATGTTTACGGATGCTTTTCTGTGGGGGTTATTTGAAGAAAAGCCCTGAAAATATGCATCTAGTCGTCTAATGAATGATCTATTAATGGCCTTTTTCGAACGACGTTGAAAAAAAGTATGCGGAGGCATGCCAAAGTGCCAAAGTAACTGGAGATGCCTGGTGCTTCCTCGACCTCTGAGATCTAATTCAATATCTGATGATAAAGTGATCTTGGAAAACAGGTTCGTACAAACACACATTGATAAGTATTCGACTGCAGGATGGGAATCCAGGAGTAGGAGTAGGAGTCTTGCTCAGCTATTCAAGCTCCCCATGCAGTCGCAGCAGTACCATGCTTTATTTACGCCATGTGCTGGGGGAAAAAAAGTTATGTAGTAGAGAAACAAAAGTGGTGATCAGCACCTCTTTTGGAAGCAAGCAAATGAGGAGAAGCAGTAGGACAGGACTGGTTCGGTCAGGCCAAGTCTGATTGGCTTCGGTTAAGTGGGGTGAGGGCAATGTTTTTTACTTCCTGATCAAGTAGGTGGCAACCCTCACCAGTGTTGTCCTGCACAACCACAGAGGTCTTACATCACTAACTCACTCACTCACTTTGCAATGACAAAGCGGTCCTGCTTTAACAACCGGCTGACCCTCAGCAGGGACGCGCGTATCAAGTATAGCGAGGCAGTCCCCAATTCTGAGCAACCTCTGATGCGTGAGTCCTGTGAGTGGCCAGACGGTCCCGTCTCGGACCAGGAGAAGCCTCAAATTTGGCTCTTTTTCAACATTCTTTTCCAGAAGAATTTTGGGATCTAATTAGTGTTTGGTTGTCTTCCGATCGACTCTCTTATGTAGTGTCTGGACTATTTTGAAAATTCCGTTTCAGTAGTATTCGTATTGAATTTGGCCATTTGGTCACCAGCTACCTGTCAATACCGTGTACTATAGGTCTCATGCCTCCTCAGGCCTTCCAATCCCGTACTTGCCGTAGGTTTTTCTGTCCTCAGCTAACAGACCCTCGTATTCAATATGGATTTCCAGCATTTTCTGTCCAAAATCCCTATCTTCTGTATCAGTCAGCAGATAAAGCTCAGCATGTGATTCCGTGGACCTTCTTCAATTTCAGGAGCTTAAAATCCTTGTCTCGCATAAGCAAGAAGTCTCGCATGTGTCCAACGTTCCACGTCCTGCTTTGCTGCATTGGTGGACAGAGAAAAATATTTTAGTGAGAATTCACTTCTTCACAAAGATCTTTTGCGACCCACTAGTGACTTATTTTCACTGTCTTCAAATAGACAGTACGAATGTACAAGTGAAATAGCAATTCTCTTAGCATCATATATTCTGGACCTTTGTACGTAACATTGTGGTATTACCCTTTTTTTTCTTTTTGACAAGACGTGACTGACTATTCATACTTGAGCAACTCCTGCCTAGAAAGCCCAAGTTATCCACTGTGGCATCGTCTGAAGCGCCACAGAGCTTTGTAGCAAAAGATCCCGTTGCTGAGAAACCCCTGTCCACTTCCACGCTAGACGCTCCTAAAATGTGTTGAGGAGCCCGTAGATCTTGTTCAGAAGTTCAGGATGACCTTCAGTGGCTTCTGGTTTCTGATGGTCCTGTTCAGAGCATCTTTGGACAGGTTCTCTGTTGCTCAGACCTGGTTGACTTGGTTCATCCAATTCTGACATGCTCAGGACAGGCAGGGAAGGATAGCACATTCGCCATGATTTATTCAGTGTCAAGAATTTGCAGTCAGCGGTGAGACAAAAGTTTGTCACTTCACTTTGTCAAACCTCAAGAAACTATTCGTTGCTCACTCAATAACACTGACGTTGTAAGTAACTCAGTTAGGCAAGAAGTGACTGTGCTTTAGCACAACTTAAAAGCTCCATCTCCATGTTGAGCAAGATCGTGCGGCGAGTGGAGTGCATAATAGTCTCTTCCTTTCTTGTCTCAGTAAGGAGTTAGCATTAGAATGAAGGAAATGAAGTTCCATCGATAATATGTTCTGAAATTGAAGGCATTGCGTGCTTATTTGGCGTTCGCTCGCGTGTCAAGCCGTGGGCTGTTTGTTCGTGCTACAGCTTCAAGCGGGGATCGAAGCGCAACAAGCCAGTGGTGGCGACGAAGAAGAAGAAGGGACCGTTCCAAGATATTTTAGACTTTTTTCTTCTCATCTCTTCTCCTTCTCTAGCAGCCTAATGAATTGCTTTACGTAGGAGGCTCAGGTGCACAAAGGGGATAAGAGGCACCTTTGTTTTTCGTATAAAAATCGTCCGAACGATGGGGGTGATGAGATTTATTTCTTGCTAAAATGCAAAAAAAAAATGTTTTTAATCAGCCGAACTCCCATTGACAAACAAACGAAGAACAATGCACGACAGGCTAAACGCAATATAGTTGTAGTCCTCTGTTCAGATTGACACTGTCTTCATTTAAGTGGACGCCTGAGGGTATCTTATACGAACAACAAAAAAACCGCGCAATTCCAAGTGCGTAATTCTAGACTTTGTTCCCTTAGGTATACTGCAAAGTGTCCTATAGGCATTGTGTTTCGTCGTATCACACATCATCCTCCAAAAAAGAGATCTCTTTGAGCGTGCAATTCGTGCGCGTCCATAAAATCGCTCGGTTGTCACGACGACAGTTGCTCCTGCGTACGTTGCCTTTTTTCTCTCTGTCTCTCTCGACGAGCCCCAACTGAACTTGGGTTTGGCACATTTTTTTTTGGGGGGGGGGTTCGTCCCATTTTATGCCCAAGTCGCTCTCTGCGTCTGCAAAAGTAGTCTGTGGCTAATACAAAGGAGGAACGACCGAATGTGCAAGGTCAGGGATGGCGTGAAAGAAAACTGGACGGCAATGGATGCTTCACATTACCTCTGGCACGAACTGTGAGATGCGACAACTTTGAGGCTCGGTGCGCGCCAAGCAGCATTGGTCCAGCCGCGTTTGATCAGTGATGGATCTCTGATAAATGACGTCGGGAGGAACTGAATGCCACAAAGCATCTCCTCCGCGTCGCCTCTCAGTTTCTTCTGTACTTCACGTGATTGTGCCCAGCAGGATTTGTTACGGCACCGTACTAAGTGCTGGTTGCTGCTTCCAGTGTTCGGGGTACCACGTAAAAGACCCACTTCACCCAGTCGCCCCCTCATTTCGCGTGCGTGGGCAGAATTCAGAAACAAAAGACGCCGGCGGCAAACTTTTCGGAGGTTTTGTTGCCAACGCATGCACCCATGCGTGTACTCATGCACCAGGCCTTCGGGGATAAGGACAACATCCGATTATAGAGGCATCATTGCTTAAAGCCTCTAAAGAAGGCAGCAGCCACTACTGCTCTGGTAATTGTTTGCCAATGTCTGTATAGGCCCACTGTACAGTAAGTCGCCTGAACCAAAGAAACCAGAGGGCACAAAAAAACCATCCACGCAAAAAAAGGACCGACCGTTTATGGCGCTATTAGCAATCATCTGCAATCAGGCATGAACCTTTGAAAAATAATTGTGCCAAATAGATGTAACCTAGCAGCAACACAGCAGGTCTTTCAAAGCCCTGGAGCAAAAGTGTCACAGGATCAAAACAGGAGATTGTCGTCATTAGTTCGAGCTACTCTGTTTTTGCACCAAGAGACGTAGCTAAGCTTTCAAAGTTGTCTGCTGCCTTAACTAATTCATCTGGCGGTTTCTGTCTGATCTGTAACCGACGGCCATGACCAATGTGGCTTTGTTTTACAGCGACAGCAGCAGACTAAGTAGGTGGCGTAATTAATCTGGAAATCAAAGACATTACACCTGTACGGCAAGACAAAAGCTATCTTGTCCTTACTGGCCGCTCTTACACAGTTCGGACGGATGACTGCCCAACATACGTAAGTGGGCACGTTTCCGGTGTCAGAATTCAACTGTGGTCAACCCGGACGCTGAGTGAGTGGCCCAAAATGCGCCGGTGTGAGCGGGCCATAAGAGATGCCCACGAAAAAAAAAGCACGAGAGAGCCTCTAAGCCACGAACAACTGACTTGCAGTAATGCACAAAGGTGAATGGACAGCAACACCGGATGGCTTGAAAGAGCGATCGAGGATGCAAAATGTCGTGGGGCTTCTCTAAAGACATGTAAAATAAATTCCACGGGAGGTGCATGACGCTATGTGCTAGGACATTGTGCTAGATCGGGTTTGTACTGCAGTATCTTAGCTCTTAAAAAGCTAGATGCCATGTACGCAGATATGCTGCAGAGGTGACTGGGCAAGCGGACCTGTCTTATCTCTAAGATTAAACGCCCCCCCCCAAAAAAAAAAAAAAATCATCTTCAATTCTTAGTAACAATAGAGTTAAAGCAAGAAGCCGTGTTTTACCCTAAGCGGCCTCATCTAACGTACAGTGGTGAGTGGAATTTTGCAACAAAAGTCTTGGGATTTATGCAGTATGTGCTCACAATATGATGTGTGTGTGCGCCTGCGTGCGTATTTGAGCACAAAGGTATGGAGATCAAGACCTTCAGAGGTTGACTACCGAGCAAATAACGAGGAGGAAGAAGAAAGACGCCAGCCACAATTAACTCTTTGGGGAGTCCATTCTTCCCATTGAATTCATTTGATATGACGACCACCCCAAGTAATACCTTTATGCCGCGTTACCCTCTTTTCTTTCGGCTTAAGTATACAAAAGAGTTGGAGACCTGAAAGGAAGCGATTGTTGTTGCTGCTGCTGGGACATTTTTTGTCCCAACTTCGGCCGCGCGTGAGAAATTCCTTATGAGAAGCAAGGGTTGTTTTGTTCGTACAGATTATCCCTGCCACTGCATGACGGAAGGCTCAATCCCAATCACATGACCATGATGTACAGTGCGAGTCATAAAAAAAATTCGATAGGATGTAGGAAGAGACGGTGGAGGTCGAAGGGAGGGGGGTCCAGGGCCACGAAGGAGTGTAAGAAGAGTGATATGAGAAGAGTAAAATGGAACAGATATCTGCTACATACATAGCAGTGGAAAAGAGTTGAAGCCGCAGAGGAATACTGGGGTGTGAAGATATCAGATGTAGCTAGAACTAGAACTGAGAACTGTCTGGAGTCGTTGAATTGATGGCGCCTATTTTTTCTATTGGCAGAGTACTGATCGAGTACAGGTCAGAACTGTTCTGGATAGAAGTTCCGCACAAGTCTTATCCACTGCTATGTAATGGATAAGCATACTTCAGTTAGTGCAATGCAGTGAACAAACTTAATGTATGCACGTCTTTGGAACATTTGTACCATTTTTTCCTTATTGTTCTGCTTTTTTATAGAACTGACATTTTTAGTGCGAAATTTTGATATTTCACACGAAAATCTGAATATAGATATTCCTCTATAACCAGATATAGACGAGAATACGTAAGAGCATCATTTTTCCTCTGAACGTCCTAATAATTCCGCCACGCACAATATTTCTGTAGATGTGCAGCAGTCAAAATGAATTATGAACCTTCTGTCGGAGAGTGCACAGGAAATCGGAAGACTCTCTCGACTTTGGATATTGGACTTGCTTAATCTGTGTGGAAGAAAAGACGCTGTTGTGTCACATTGTGCGCAATGCGGTGAGTGCAGGAAGCGTAACAACGGTTGGAGGTGTGGGCGTCACTATGCGGGTTGAAACTGACCCTCATTGTTCTAGGGGTCCTGCCAAGCTAAGCCCGATTTCGCAACTTTGGCAACTTTTCTCGAGGGGATTTTATTTGTTCTGTGTAACAATGGACGACTCCAGAAGCCAGGTAAGAAAGAATTCAGGCCTGGCAGGGGCAACCACGTTACACCTGTTTTGAAGTGTTTCAATTCACCTCATTGTTCTCATGTGGCCTCTTTCCCCCCCCCTCTCACCTATAGAAGAAACGGTTGTCAGATGCTCGCAGACACACAAACTCATGAATAAATTCAGCTTTACTCTCTCCTGATGCACACGTATGATACTGGACTTCACAGTGTGCTATACTGAACGTGTATCGCAATGGCACGTAATAGAGAGCAGGCACAGACCATAAGTTAACGAAAGTTGTGAGATCTGTGAGGGCATGTGTGAAAAGAAGGGAGCGTCTGGAAGAAAATGGAAGTTGTCAGAACCATCACGAGCCTTACAACTGGTGCGGATGACTTGAAATGCTCAGTGCTGTTGTTCAACAGCGCAAAGTACACCGATCGAGATTCAGCCGAGAAAAAAAAGAGGAGCAATCCCGCAGTAAGCATAACATAATTGTGCGCGCCCACGTCTACCAATGATTCTCAGATCACCCTCCTCTGAGGGAGGAGACCACTTAAATGATACTTTGGATCTTCTGCACACGTACGTGCAGCAGCAGCGCCATTCAAGGTGGACCCATGTCAACCACAAAGCAAAGGATCATGACAAGGCACAAAAAAAAGTTCGCGCCTGGCTTGGACACTCATTTGCTCCAATTGTTTCCTCTCCTCGGGCGCTTCCGCAGTAGGCACAACAGTGGCCTTTTAAAGGGAACAACGACGCCTTGGCGGAAAACATGAGAGCCACTGATCGAAATGCATTGGTACACTTTGAAATTCAATGATGACATTTGTATTTCGAACCGAAAACAAGTCCAAGCCAAGTCCATAGCAGAGGATTGATTCTTAATTCGGTTGGCCATGATTGGATTTCTGTACACGGTTTCCGCACGTACGCAAGAGACAGGAACTCACTCGGTTTCCACTTTTCTCAATCCGTTCAATCTCCCTCATCCATGACTTGCGTGGAAGTTCGTTACATACGTGCACACAGGCAACAAAATACATTCCATGCATGCCACAGATAGATTGGATAAGGCCAGCACACATACAATAACAGTGTATAGGAGTGCTTAGCAGCTGGAGGTGTAATTTGTGTCAAAAACCTGAATTCAAGACGATGGGTCGGTACAAGACATTCCTTTTAAAGACTATGCGTTCGCACATGTGCAGTGCGGCACAAGCATTGTTTTTCCTTATTATGTGAACACATGGTATGCTGCAATTGCCAGCGTCTACATATGAGTTTTATGCAAAAAGCTCTGAAAATCCACAGGAAAACTTTGGAGGTTCTACATGAACTTTTTGGAAGCATATGTAGGTAGGAAGTTTAACAGAATAAGAAAGTCCTGAACACATTAAAGGTTAGGGCGGCATTTTTGCGCGCAGTGGGGATCAAACCAACATCAAAAGTAAACTCAAGCGTGATTTTTTACCCAGGCTCGCATTTATCCTCCCCGACCGTGTACATGGAAAGTCTGGAAGGAAAGTTCTTTGGGACCGCCAGGGCCTAACGTTCGTCAAAATGGGTTTCTTAGTGCATAAATCTACGTCGGAGAAATCTTATTCGATACCCTTGAGCTATGGAGCAGCTGCCGAATTGCAGATGGGGGTAACTTGAGCTTTTTATGAGCATATATCTCTGTAATTTAGCTCCACTTGATATGCTTAGGGTTTTTTTGTTATATGCTTTTGTAACGCACTTGAGCAGACAAATGACACCTGATCATGGTGGGTTTTTTTCCAGGATCACATTCAGGAAGTCCTCGGCAAGTGGGAGAGCATAGACGACGAGATCTGGGCGAAGGTGATCGTACTGGAGAGAAATCGCCGAGTGGCCAAAGCTTACGCCAGAGCGCCAGTGCTAACGGTCAATGGAAGCACAGATGGATTCGATGGTTTTAGGTATGAACACAACTTCCTCGTACCTAATTCATGCAGTACCAACTGTCAGTGATGGGCAATAGAGTCGTGTCTTCCATGATGGGAACCAAGGCACGATTTTTCTAAAGGTTTGATCATTTGCAATCGCGTTTGTGATTTACTGTGTTTGCACTGTGATGTACTGTATTGGGTGGTGATTGGAAAGTCAATTTACACCACTGAAAACCTCATCTGGCGTTTATGGGCAGTGCATGATGCTCCGGCTGATCTCTATTAAAAGAAGAGATGCAAAAGTTTCGTCTGAAGCTACGCGTGAAGTGCTGATATAGTACGCACTGTACACCTAGGACGGGGATGATAAACCGATGATTTCGGGGCAAAAATGTTGTCTGCTCAAAAGAGTAAGAACTAGACTTCCTGCAGTACTAGAGACATACATACCTCTACACTCCATTTTAATAGATTTCTGCCTTAACTTTGTCGCCTGATTGCTCTATTCTCATTTGTTTCCTCGCTTTCGTAGCTGGTACCAACAAAACTTTTAGGCCTCCTCTTTCATTAAGGATTAGCCAGAGCAGTACAAACCACACCACGTGCAGGTCTCCAGTTTCGTACATGCAGTGACTTTTTTATACACCTGGGAGAATGATCGTAATCTCTGCCTAGGTGGTACATTGTACCACACAGTACTTTTTACTGCGTAGCAATAAATTAGTTGATACCGGGATTACAGCTCCGGCAAGGATGCGGTTAATAGATGTGGCAACTCTATCTTCTACAGCACATGAGTCAGCACGCATGTAGGCATTTGGACATTCAGATCTTTTCCGAATACCTGGTTTACCACACCTGGTTTTCTCCCCTATGAGATTCAGGGAATTCAGCCCTTTCTTCTCTCTGATTTTAGGATTGGCGTCAACGGCTTCGAAAACCCGATGCGTGACACCAAGACCGCCGAGTTCAAGACTCAGATCGGTCAAGGATGTAAACTTAAAATGGACGAGACCGGAAACATTCTGGTACAGCATGTGCTCTAATCCTGAGTAAGTTGTTTATCGCGTCACGCTTGATTTCTACCCTTAGGTGAAGCGATTCTCTACGGCCCCTGTATATGTGAAGAACGTCCTGGAAGAGACGGCCGTGTCCAACGACATCCTGAAGCTGCCGAATGGGCTCCTGGAGCCAGAGGTGCCATTCAGACTATTCGACATGAAAAAGTTTCAGCAAAACCTGAACAGAGAGCTCAAGCGGGCCAGGCCGGACCGCAGGTATGAGCGATGTAAAGCATGAAAAGTTGTTCGAGTCAGGAACGACGACTTTCATTGCAGGAAAGTTGAGTGTCAATGTGTGAGCACAGTGGCTTTCGTGAAGAATGAGCGCGAACTCTTGGATAGCCCCATATGGGTCATGCTCATAAACGTGGTGGCCCTGGAAATGCTCAAGGCAAAGATGCCAGAAATATCAACAGGTGAGGCGAGGACGACAAGGTGAAAGCTTACACACATGTAAAAAAGTCTTTCCTATGTATGATACGCTTTGGTTAGAGGATTTTGCTGCTGCGTCAGGTCTTAAATGCTGACATTTCTCACTCTACCTCCCATATGGTCCAAGACGGGGGGGGGGCACATGTCAGGACCGTTCCTGCCCATTTTTTGCTGACAACCTCTATGGGCCCTCGTGCCTAAGTTCTTGGAGAACTGACTTCCAATGGCAGGGTCAGTCTGCCTCAGATTAAATCACACTCAGTGAAGTGTTGGAGGTCTTTGGCGGAGTTACTGTCCGTCCAAGTGTTGGAAATTCATGGCTAAATTACTCTCAGTTTGCAGTAAGCACCGATGTAGTCTACGTGTTTTACCCTCTATGTGAACATTACACTCAGTTTATGTGTTCGTTATCTGTGATTTAGTCTCACTTCAGCTGAGATGGAACCCCATGATTGTACAAAAGTTCTGCCTGTGAGAGTGACCGCAATTACCTTTTTTAGGAGTAAGGCATTCTTTGTGGTCCTTCCCCGTTTGTTAGTCCCTAGGGGGAAATTTTGCTCTCGTTTTATTCTAACTCCTGTACGTACAAATGGTCGTGATCATAAACAAGCAGGGCTTGAAGTGGTGGTGTAGCGTGTACATCTATATCGTAACACTTTAAAGGCATATAACTGGGTTATATAAGTAACCCAGTTACTAACCCAGTTACAGCCTAAGTAATAACATGTTAAGACTGAGTGGAGCTCGGTCAGACTGCATGCTTAACAAATACGTATCAACTCGAATATTCCAAGAGTCTAATAGGCTCCCTTCATTGCATAAGTCCGAAAATGGTCAAGCTCAAGGAGAAAAAGCAGTGTGTCTGGACCCAACCCACCTGTTTGTCTTCACGTGTTGCCCATGCTTCCCTCTAAGAGATTTTGTCCCTAGATGCTCTTGAAAAAGTGGTATGTTCATGAGGTAGAAACAGGTGAGGAGGTACACATTTCATAGCATGTACTTACGTACACATGTACTCCTGGGACAGAACGCATGGTGAGGAGCATACGTACGTAGCAGGTGAATGAACTACCTCAAAGTCGTGTGAGCGGTGTATTCTGTTTATGGAAGATAAAGGAAAATCTTCTGGGCTGACCCCGGGAGCTCTGGGCTGCACCTTTGAAAGACTACGTCCTAACCATCATCCAACTGTTCAGGAGCTGCACAAACACCACTTTATTACCAAAGGTGATCATTTGTAAGTGGTCGACAACGTAACTGAAGTTTTTCAAAGATTATTGCCACCCTAATGGCCCACCCATTGGCTAGAGGCCGAGCCCAATGTGAGGGACACTCAGAAAAAGGAACACTTTAGCGGCATTTCAATCATTTTTCCATCTCAAGAAACTCCTTACTCAAAAAAAACCCTCGTAAATTGTCTTAATTCCAGGACCGATGACTTGAATTGTCGAAAATGACTTTTAAGTGCAATTGCAGTTAACGTTTTCTAGAGTCCGAAGTCTTTGTGAAGTGCTTGCTTCCCTAAAAACCTCAACTCCTTCACCTTGCTCTTGGAGTGTGAAACGTATTATCCAAAATGGGAGATTGATTTACGTAATACTATTACCAGCATAAGTTTTCTACGAGTTAGGGAGCTGGTCAAAGCTGCCTCGTAGGCCAGATGTAGCCCAGGAGTCGTAATTTGCCCACTAATAGTAGATGAACGAACCCATGTTATTCTCTACATAGCAGGACACTTTGTAGATGCATGTTTCCGTGAAGAGAGCTTATTGAGAACTGAACTGTGCGAGAATTGATGAGTAAGTATAGAAATAGGAGAAGTTTAAAGAACGCGTAAATGAAGAGGAATTCCTTTAAGGCTAATTTAATCATTAATAAATGTTTCTACCGATCGGTACAGTTTATTCGTACTGCGCCTTATTTGTTTGCATACACATGCGATTATAAGCTCGTGTACACGCAATTCAATATAAAGCAAACAAAGGGGAACTGACTGAATAACCCTGAGTGCAAAGAAAATCTGACGTTATCTTCCTTGTATTTCCTCCATCCCTCCCAGCTTTCTCCCGACACCTTTTTGTAATTCCATGTACTCATTCTTGCCCTTCCTTGAACTGCTGCCCACCTTGACCTCGTACTCACCCTACCAGGCCCTTTCCACCTCCTTAACGTCGGTCCTGTGGGACATTTTCGAGTGCGTTGACGCTTGCTCAGTACGCTTGGAAGCGCATCTACAATCGAGTGCGCCCAATGAGCTAGCGATGCCCATGGACCCTTGCCAGATGGAGAGAAACAGTGTCTAATATTTCAAGCTCTGACAGGTGATTTGAAATTGACTAATGGCTTTGCTCGGGCTGAAGGGCAAATTTTCCGCACACTTGTAACGTGTCTGCTCTCCCTCCTTTATTTTTCGTATTCCTTTATTTCTATGACACGGTTCGAAGCCATACACAATGTGACAAGTGTGTTTCAGTTCGGCAAAACACCGATTCACCAACTCCCGCTGCTGCACTACCAATTGTTCTCTCACAGAGTACATTTTCGCGGTTCTCATTCTTGCGCTCACCGCCCTGGGTTGGGCCGAACTTCAATTAAAAAACAACAAAAAGGTTACATACTCCATGTGACATAGCTCATTCCGTCAACGTCCCGAGGGTTGGGAAATGCACAAGTCCTCCTGCAAGTCCAAGGTGTCGCTGTACCTCTGAGCAGGCATGTCGAGCATAGACATCGTAGTTTGCACGCACACCTTTTCCCCCTCTTGGAGTGTGTGTGTGTGTGTGTGTACCTTCATGTGTACTGGGTGAATCAGCGTGTGTCCTGCACATCCGTGTGACTCGCTTGGCGAGTCATCCATTGCACACGCTACTGTACAAGGCGCACAAAGGCCTGTCTGTGTACTGCCCGATCTGCCCTCAAGGATCCATGGCACACTGAGGCTGCCCAGGAGTGCGTGTGTAACTTTATGTCAGATGGAAAGACATAAGACCCTTTCCCTTTGAGCGTACAGATATGCTCCTGTACCTACTGTTTTCTGTGCTCGTTATAGACAGAATTGCAAGAGATGTAGACTCAATTTTTTCCCCTGAGACTCTGATTTCTTCTGGCGAAGACTCTCGTCTCCTTCTCATTAGCATACAACAGAAAACGGCATCGCATGAGCACAGCAGCAACAGGGATTTCAACACACAATACCGGGTGAGTCAGCACATCTGGGACTTGTTTTTGCCAAAAAAATTCCCAAGCATGTACAACTGCCCGAGGGAGAACTTGGGTAATACCGTGCATGAAACAAAGTGGCACGATTATAAATCCTGCTTTTCAAAAATCTCTCCATTTGTTCAATGCAGGCCTTCACCTTGAACAGAGAGCCCTTGCAGCTGTTGAGGAAGTACTGCATTGACGTACAACCCTTGCAATAAGTAATTTCTGCGGGGATGACTTCACTGCAGATACTGTAAAGGTGCTGAGGTGGAATATTCATGTGAAATGTGTAGTTCAGACGCTTCGCCACAATGTTGAATACAGAGGTTCTACACTGAGACTGCCCAATTTGACACTACAGTGCATGAAGGGTGGAGAGGAAGGCACGCCAGAGAGGTTGGGATTTCAGCTTTTTGAGGTGGTGAGAGCAGATGAATGTAGCTGAAATTTCCATGATGTGTTCACCATTGACTCACCCCTGGCGTGTTCGCACTCCACAGTCACTGGAGAAGTTGGAAAGGGACTTGAACCCCCTCATGAAAATGTCAGCCTCAGTAACATTGCCAGTCTAAAGGGACGCATTTCTGTGTACTTTTTGTAGCTCCGTAGACTAATATATGGTGGTAGGAGAAGGATGTCGGAAGTGACAAAGTGGACCTCAGTAGAAAAAGTTTGGGAATCCCTGATCCAACCCAATGGCTTCAGGCGTCCTGGGCTTAACGGGAAACTTTGTCTTGCTGATGTACTTGATGTGAGGGGATCTTCGGTGATGTCCCTGGCTTTGTGGTGATTCGCATACACATTAATGAAGAAATTCTTTTCATCGCAGAGGGTTACTGTCTTCACAAAGGTCTTCTTGTTCAGACGGGTAAGAATTTTATGTGGTCGCCCAATCCTCTTCTCTCCCCATTGCTTGATCCCCCACCCATCTTTCTCCCCACAGTCCGCCCATAGAGTCTCTCGGAAAAGCCTCCTGTCTCTCCGTGCAAATTGGAGTTGATTGTTCCTCACACGCTAAAGCTAAGATAATTCTAGACTTTCACGGCCGAGTAGACGGTGTTGGGGGAATGCGGAAGTTCAAGGATCCGTTAGCAGGTCTGTCCTCCCACCCCTACCACTAAAATCCCTGAGATCATTTCTCGGTGCAACGACTTCATGCTGTCACACCACAGTTGTATTTGTCATTCTCTCAGGTCACCTGACATTTCACTTTGGCGCACAGCTTTGTGCTTTTCAACAAAAGCTCACTTATCCGTCACTTTCAGATAGCTGAAGTGACATTAAGAAAGTGTTCAAGAGGTGCTGGTTCACCCGGTATCCTCGTGGCATCCAACTTCGGCCACTCAAGAGCCTACATGTGAGAGCACACAATGCCACGAACATACCCATGTCATGAGGGAAAAGTTTTGTCGTTTATGCATGAATTTGGTACTGTGTCTGTAAGTACCCTTGGTACTTTTGAAAGTGCACGCACCGAACAAGTCCAAGTGTTTGACGGGCGAAGTCAACGGAGCGAAGGCGCGAATGTAACGTGGGAAAAGACCTGACGGAGGACACAATGACGAGTTTGACTGAGGTGTCAGCTGTAAACAGAGCTTTCATTTTGCCAGTGCACACACATGGGCGAATGAGAGTTATAAGTGGTACTGGCTTGTGTGCTTGCTGGTAGCACCAGCAGTCCAACACATAAAAAACGGCGCAGAAAGAGTTACAGGAAAGGCCTACATTTGCTGGAGTACTAAAAGGACCTTTTTCACTTTTTTGTCGGCGATATGACAACAGGTACAACCCATTTCCCAGGCATTCCTGCTGCTCCAACTCTGAACGGGTCTGCGACGACCGGACGTCCGGGCGTGCGTCACAGCTCCGAACCGCGCAGCAAGCGCTTCGTGCCCTCGGGCTCGTCCGACGAGGACCCCTACTCCCTGACGCCCTCCGGTTCTTCAGGCTCCTCAGGCAAAGGCGGCAGCGGCGGAGCCGCCCACAACTCCGACGGGGCTACTGCCACCACCGGAAACGGCAGCAGCGGCGGCAGCAGCAACAGGCTTCCAGCCAGGGAAAAGGAGTACTTTGGACCACAAAATTGGGCTAAGGTGAATAATTTCCTTCAAGCACGTTCAAAAATTTATGCGGGGTCATGCATATAGATATATATACTTTGATGCTTATGACATGCACTGAAGCTTCCAATGTCTCCTGTACCTTTGTTGCCATTGAACTGATACCACTCATCGTTACTATATAGCTTTACTCGAAGACATGTGAGTGAAAGACACGCAAGGACAAAATGAAAATTCAGTTGGAGATTCCTAAAGGAGGAAATATGTAAATGGAAGACCTCCTTTATGATTGCGCAAGTCTTTGATGACATCTTCGACCTCAGGGATGTCAGGAGGATCTATCTCATTATGGCCCGGAGATGACGGCTGATAGGGTTGATGTTAAGATACAGCGCTTCCCGTAAAAAAATGATAGTATTGTTATCCGATTGTTGGGCCAATTTTTCCACCAGAATTTTGGCCTACTGAAGTGAGCACAAAACGGAGGCTCAGCTGATTGTCCACCACTTTGCAAACTAAAACAGAACTTCATTGCTGGCACGCGTCCCGGCGATTTTTCAATCCTTTCACGATCAGGCCCTGTAGCTCATTGCATGGGCTTGGCGCAGATGGCGCACATGATGGCCTTTGAAGTACCGAGATCCTAGTGCCTGCTGACTTCAGGCCGGCTTTGTCGAGCACAATTTTGGTAGAAAAATTGACTCACCAATCGGACTGTCATTTAAGTTACCGATTACGGAAAGCACGATATTTCTGACTCAAGCAGTATAACTGTATTATGCAATGGCGCACCACATCCAACATCCAATTACGAGGCTGCGCACGTCTCTTCTCGCTACATATCTCGTGACGTGACTCCTCGCAGTGCGCGAGCTCAGCATATGTACTTAAGAGTAAGTCTTACATAACATCACTCCGTTGTATTTTGGAATTCTTTCCTTTTTTGAGACTCCTTGGTTACAGAACATGCCTTTCCTACGGTGTACGTAGCTCTGTCTGACTGAATTTCTTCCACATCTTCTGAGGTATCTAATGACAACGCATTCTATTGCCTACAAAGTTCTTTTAGCACAACCGACTGATTGCTCAAAGTTTTGTTCAACATGACCCGCACTTTATCTGCACATGACAAAGATGGTCCTGGACTACATTGACTGCAGCGCGCAGTCTTGATAGAGAAATTTGCTCCCACTGCTGTCTTCAGGAGCTCCAGATTTTACCACATTCCAACTCATCCGTAAACATAAGTTGAACTCAAGTCGACCGAGTACGCACATTAGGGTGGGCCCCTTGAGGCAATTTTCTTTCAAAACGCACACTTATCAGCATTTGTGGATGATGTAGAAAGTAAGATCCCACCCAATCAGACTGGCATTGGTCCACACAAAAAGGCGCTTTATGGCTGACAAGGTGTTGGATCTTATTAAACGAAGTATGATAAAGTTACATTTGTGAAACAAGTACATTAGTACTTTTTTGACCAGAAGGATCACATTTTATAATAAAATGTTCATATGGTGACAATAGCATTGACCCATGTCCTTCAGGAAGGTCCCCTGCTCCAACACCTTGTCAGCCTTGCAGCAATTTTTTGGGTGGACCAATGTCAGTCTCATTGAGTGGCATCTTACATTCTACATCAGTCGCAACTGCTGATGAGTGTGCATTTTGAAAGAAAAGTTTTCGGTTCAAGAGGCCCACCCTAACGGACATGTTGCAGTCCTCTGCTGTCCTGCAGCATCTGAATGTGATACGACAGACGTCGGCCCTGTAAGTGCTGCCTCAAAAAAAGATATTGCCCAAGGTAAGGCAAGGCAAGTGATTCTGGAACCATACTTCATGTCCATGCATGATCACGAGAAAAGCTTCCTCAGGATACTTGGAAAAGAAGCTGTCCTCTGATGTGTTCTTACATAATCTACTTTTTGTAGATCCCCAGCGTCGTGTAGTCAGAGTTCCTTTTGATTTTTCATCCTTCAGTGGACAAGGATGGTTCTGCATCTTATTTCCTGGATGAGAAGGAAAGCAATATCTGCTACTTTCGATTACGCTGAGATATGTCTTTCAGAACCAGAGACAGCTTGACTACTCTGATGAGATGGAGGAGGACACGCTTACCCTGACGAAGAAGCAGAGCTCGCGCATCAGACCCAGCAGAAGGTCGGAGGAGAAAAGGAAGAGCAAGAACAGCAGCTCCAGCAACAATAACAACAATTCCTCTTCCGGTGAGACCTTTGTTAACTTAACCCTTTCATTACATGCATAATTAAGTTCTGCAAACACAATGAGAGGGAGTGGGTCCGCACAACGCATACCCTGTACTCATACTCATGCAGGCTGAAGGCAGAACATTAAGTGCGAACTCTCTTTACCTCTGCCTTTTTCACTAATTACAACAACAGCAGCAACAAGTAACAATTATTTCCAAATTGAAGTTGAGCTTGTCTTTATTCTGCTGCCGATAGGCCTCTCGTGTCCTTGATGTGGATGCCTACGGGATGTCACGCCTCTCAGTCAAGAAAAGAGCTATGCATGCATTGATTGTACTTATCGAATGAGGCATGAGGATAATCACAAGTTTCTCTGTGGCTCCCAGGTGACGATCCTTATTACTGCGGCCTTCGTGCCCGCGTGCCCAACTTTAGCAAGACGCGCAAGGGGAACGCCAGCAGTGGCAACTTGCTCAAGGTTGGCAGAGGTGGCGAAGGTGGACCTGCTCCGCCTCCCAGCAAGTCGGTGCCAAACCTGCAGGCCCTGGCGCAACAGCCGCATTTGCCTCCGTCCGCATCGTCCGCGGCACTGCCGGCGCAGTACGCGCCCTTCTGGTGGCACTCTAGAATGTACCATGATCAGAGACCGTCCCTAGGAGTGACACCAGGTGGAGGTAAAACAATGAGTTTTTCAACTTATAACAAGTTTTACAACTTCTAGACTTACATCAAGATGTGCACTTTGCACACCTATATCAAGTTGTACAACTTAAAGACTTAGAGGTTCCACAACTTGTAGACTTACAGCAAGTTTTGCAGCTACAAACAAAAAGCTTTAGCATGTCTAAAACAGCTTCTTGTCCACAGTCTTAGCTGTTGGCCCACTCTTTCGTATATCCGTGCAAGCAGTCCAAAGTAAAAATATGCAAATACTTTTTCCTATTTCAGATAGTTTGAAAGTACTTGCGATTATCAAATTGTAACGGAATATTTCCATTTTTCAACAACCCAAGCAAGGGTTTGCAGCTCCGCTGCTACAGACGCCATTGAAATCCATTTTATAAGGATATTTATTCCACCCTAACCTGTTAGCTGCCATGTGCACTCTAGTGTGCTTAAATGTCTTATATCCACCTTCGAACAAAAAAACCTCTGTCAAGCTTTCCAGGCAAACAGAGCGAAGTCCCATGGATTGCTGGAGGGAGGACGGTTCAATGCGGTCACGTTCATCGCGACCACCAGCCCAATGAGACGTGATGCTTTCCTGAGCATCATATCTGAGTGGACAAAGCGCTACTGACATTTTGCACAAAGTCAACGAGCTTTCTCCTCAGCTGCCGCCCACACTTACAAATAAAGAAAATCCCTTGCCTCCCATCTCATGGGTGTAGTACGGAGAATATCTCCTTCACTGGATACTGGATGACCTCCAGGTGCCAAGCAGAGAAGTTCTTCAGCGCTTAGTCAAGAGCCGTGGAAAACTGTTGCTGTCTCTTCTCCTTATTTTTTTTTTGGGGGGGGGGGGGGGGAGAAGGGTTAAGGACATAATCCTCTCTTGACTTTCCCAATACACTTCACTACATCATGCTCGTCCTTGACCATCGACAGTAAGAAATACGTGACAAGAAAGGTTTTTGCTGCATTGGCAAATTCTGAGTTTCTCATCAACTTGCGCGCGAAGCGTGGAAAGTACGTGGCTCATCAATAAAAGTCGGAAAGTTAGACAACCGGTGGAGAAATGCACATCTCAAGTTCTCCTTCTTTTGCAAGGAAACTAAGGTTTGGAGACTCTTTCCTCACCTTTGTCAAGACTAATTCGACTTTTGGCCGACCTCTTCCCATTTCTCCTTTGCCCCCACGAGGAAGGAAGAAAAAGATATCACGAGAGATTTAATTTTTTCTTACTTCTCTTCTTAGATTTCCACTACGCCGGCCGCATCAACGGGAGGAGCTACCAACGCGCGTTCCTTGCCCTTCCTCACCAGCAACAGCAACAGCAGCAACAGCGACAGCAGACTGTCTTTAGGACCGGCTGGGAATGAGGACCAGAGAAGAAAGCAGTTTATACAGTACTAGTGCATCAAGGAGAAAGAAGAAGAAACTTTATACACACCTGTACGTACTACGTGTATTTTAAGCAGTCGTTTAGAGATAACCTGGATGGTGATGCCGATGGGCAAAAGGTACGAACCTTTTCGAGCAGTAGCAGAAGTTGAAACCCCCGGGTTTTTTTTTTCTTCAGTCCCTGCTCTCTCAGAGACGAATGGCCTGTGGAATCCTTTTTCGATTCCAGGGAAAGTCCTCGGCTCTTGACAATAAGAATAAGAGAAATTTGGTCCTCTTGAGTGGCTCCCAGAATGTTTGACAATAGTCAAAAATGATGTAAGCAAAGCCCGAATGTGTTACTGGAGCTGCTAGGACATCAACAAGAAGGACAAAATTGTGCGTGGACCACTGAAGCCCCCAGAATGCTCGGCATTCGTCGGTTTTACTGAACACCTACTGAGCCCTACCGGCCATTTGTCGCGGAGGGCTGGGCCAGAGAGAAGCAAGTGGGAGAGACGTGATCCACTCTGGTTGCGAGAGACAACACGTCAGCTGTCGAAATGGGCAACATCGTACCCTCGACGGCGCAGTCAAGCTTCGATATAGAAAAGCTTGGTGCTTTTTGCCTCCGACCGATTGATTGCCATAGAACAGCACAATGTCATTCCCGGCTTGATTGCAAAAGCGAGTCTCGATTTTGTCTCGGGGTTTGCAAATCACTATGTAATGAGTTCATGGGGATTCTCAAACCACGATTTGCGGAAATTTCCCCAAGTTTTACATGTTTCCATAGCTGACAGCAACGACCTGATTTGTTCCGGCCCCACGCGCGGCTCCCGCTGCTTGCGGATGCCTCTCTTCCACTTACCTCTCTGGGTTGGGAAAGTCCTTGATAACCATACAGATATACTAAAGGGGCAAAGCAAACGGAAAAACTGTCTTCCAGCGCCGCAAAATATGGAACTGGAAGTCCTGGCCGATCTTGCAACCTCATAAGAATGCATTAGGAAGTTTATGTAGTCTCTTTTTGCACTGTAGATAATTTTGAACTGCAGTAGACACTTTACGAGTGTACCCGGCAGCGTTTTGCGTAGCTTACAACGAGGTCAGATGAGCAACTATGTTCTGCAATGGGGTGAATTTGGTCAGTGACCGGACAATTTCCGCCTGGTCATGGTGGACTCTTCTGCCCGACACAGAGTCGGCTGTGCTCCGGACTTGGTGCTATGAACAGCGGTGGCAGACTAAGGTTTTCAGGCTCAGTCCCAAGCCTGCAACACCACTATTAATCACATGTTTACATTTCTCCTAGTCAGGTACTTAGGAAAATTTACTCGAAGCTACTGAGATGTCAGTTTTTCCGAGTTACTCACGGGTAACTCGACGCGAAGATACTCGAACACAGCTCTGCTCCTCTGCATTCACCTACCACCTTTGTTATGTCTGGCAAAGGTGGTTTCGAGAAAGAGTAGAATTGAATCAATTCATTCAATTTTTTTCCTGCAAAAAACTCGACGGGACTTGAGATGTTCAGTTCAAAATCCACCCTGCTGAGTTGTCGTGCCGTCACTCTGCCCGGTGACCCAAAAACCCGGTCTACTGTCCCCGAGGCCGCCATCCCTTTTTTTCCTCTAGTATATCACATATCATAGACTCCTCTCTCTATGTTGACAAGTTTTTCTGACTGGGCGAGCTGATGATCAACATATAACAAGATTACCCTTCTCATTTCAGATCTTCAACTTTGAAAAAGATCGTTTAAAGGCCGAAACACTAGCAATGAAGAATCTAAGTCATCTACCGCTAGTTCAGCAGACTGAAGGGACAAGAATCAATGAACGTAAATTTGCGAGGAAGAGTTGCAAGAGCACAGGAGTGAGTCGATTAGTCATTCAGACATAGGAACAGGATCACCAAGCGGTCCTCTTCTCAACGTTCTAAGACCCAGAGCACCTGGTATACGTATATACTCGATAAAATGCTGTTTTCTCGTAGAATTCTTGGTCATTATCTCTTTTCTTAAGGCGCTCTCTCAAGAAGGTGACATTTCGAGCAAGTATGCCTTAGACTAACGCACATACTCATAGGGGAAACACGAAGCGTTAAAGCTTTTTAACGAGAGAAATAGATGGCATCTTTTTCTTTAAGTATCAGTCAATCTGTAAGAGTGTGAGTTTGCGTACATTTACACATTTGCGTGTGTGTGTGTGTGTGTGCGCGCGTGTGTGTGCGCGTCTGCGTGTGTGTGCATGCGCACACGAGTCCCTTGCCATAAGAGTCAGCTCATTTGCGTCAAACACTTGTTGTCTGTGATTTCTAAAATGCTTGCGTTGATTTGGTTGAATGCTGATTGTGAGGCTGGATTTTTTTTTTGCTACGATGTCCTCTTGTGTTTTAAATGAGTCTCATTTTACACACGTCCAACGTATCTTTTGTAAATACTACCTTCCTGCTACGAAAAATTGATTACACGACCGAAATATATGTCCTTCATTGGTGCTTCTGTCAGTTCTGCTCTACGACACGCAATGGCGAAACGTTTAGGTACTCCTTGGTGCGTCTGTGAAGACGTTAGTTCGAACGAGTATCTTCGGGTTCTTTTTGCTGCATCCTTTCTCTGTTAGTTCAGCCGCGCCACACGCAATGACGAAGTGCTTAGGCTGCGTGGTGTTGGCTGCTCCTTCAGTATACATACAAACATGCATGCATGCATGCATGCATACAAGCATACGTGCGTACATACGCATGATAGGCATACATGATGTGTAACTTTATATTTGTGTACATAAGTACACTAAATACGTAGTGGGCTCTATGGGATCTTCTAGGTGCATCCTTCTGCACAGAAAACAACGAAAAGGAGAGTCCTCCAGAGCTCAAAAGTTGCTTTAGGATCTTGAGGCCCCCAGGATGTGTCTCAAAGAAGTCAGCAAAACGAAGAAAGGACAATACAAAAAAGTTCTTATGAGATGCTCAAAGAGGTCAATAGAGGTTACATCAGCTGTTCCATCTGCTGAGTTATGGCGGTAAATGGACGCGTCTAAAAAAATCGGTAACTTCTGCTCTGCACGTGGCAAAATTGCACCGATTCGATCTGATCACACCACACTGTTTTCACACATCTCGCAACAGTTGCTGATTGTGCAGTTGTGCAAGACGTGACTTTCTTGGAGGCATCCGAGGATTAACAGAAAGATTTAGTAGTTGCTTCATGCATACGAACAGGGGTAAAAAGATATGAGTATATATATTAATGCTCAGGGCTGGAAGTAAGAAAGAGCCAAGGTTAGGACTCCACTTTACGAGTGTTGACGAGGCTCGACCTCGACAGTCGCGACGAGGGTGGACGAGTCTTGACAGTCAGATCCACTACCCTATTTATGCAAAAAAAAAAACCAGCAATGATCAGTGGAGGCAGCAATTTATTCCTTCTTGCAGTCATTTTCGGCAAAGCCTGGAGGTCAATCTTGGACAGCGTCTTGGAGTGTGGAGTCGCCATGTCACAGCATATTCTCATCCATGTTCTACTGCAACTTATGAGATGAGGCATGAGAAAAATGTCCCATGGCATCAGGCTGTACGTGAGAAAAACGGTGAGGGACGACGGGGATATCAGCAAAGGGAAATCCGGTGCACAGGGAGGTGGTCACAGACTCGGCCCATTCGCAGGCTCGGAGGAAGTGTGGACTGGAGGGGATCTACAGTTGCCGCAGCTTAATTTGGTACCCTCAGGGCCAGGGAAAACCTGCCCAGTAAAGTGGCCTAGCTGATTATTCAGCAAGGGCGTATCGCCTTCTCTTCAATTCTGTTCCAGTGAAAACTCTGGCTGATTAAATAGCCTGCCTGAATAAGTAATGCCCCATTAAGCAAGACTGACTGTACAATATTTTATGATTCACACAATAGACCTGTTCATGCAATAGCAACAAACTTTGGAAGTTCCCCTCCAGAGTGAGCGCAAGTTTACTTTCAATGTATGTACAGTACTTCTTTTCGTGCAAACAGCCAACACTGAAAGCCGTGTAATGAACTTTGTCACTCCAACCAGCACATACGCATATGTAGCTGTTGAGTACAGTCAGCACCGCTAAATTGGGCATCACTTAATGGGACAGGTTGTTTCATCAGACAGAATTCTTCTGGAACAGAACTAAACAGGACGCAGTATCTCCCTCCGGGGTCATCAGGCAGACCACTCAATCATGTAGGTTTGGCTGGTCCTTAGGGTGGCTGATTAAGAGGCGCCAAGTATGCTCGAAATAATACATTTTAAACTGTGTTGATACTCAGAATATGCTAAGGCTGTGCGATATCCCAAATTTATTGGGATTTTGATACATCGAGACCAAGCATGCCAATATTCAATCCAATGTACTGAATTAAAGTACAGGAGTACCTCAATCATTCGGTATTTCATACTGTTGTTCCCCTATTCCCAGATTTTTGTGCAGATACACCATGGCAGACACATTATCTGCCTCCAAGGATGCCCTGATGCGAACGACCACATTGCCACTGCAACTGAACAACCTTTTGGAGGTGGCACGTGATGCTGGGATGGCCAGATACCTCCTGGCTAACTTGCAAAGACCAGTTATGACCACTACGGATGGGTCTTGGGATGGTGAGCTGGCCTGAGCAGCTCATGGGCCAGCAAGAAGTATTGAACACAATATCGAATTATCCTTGTAGGCATCACCATATTCAATATTTTGCTAATATCACGATATTTCATATCAATGAAATTTATCACACTGTCTTAGAAAATGGGCATATACGGTATTCAGCACAGCTTTTGAGTGTCTCTATCTTGACAGATGCTGCAGAGTGATTAATGAAAGCTCATTCTGACCACATTCAATGTTCTTACGCATAAGTATTTCCAAAATCAATTTTCAGGTCCAGGACCTGTAAGACCAGGCTGCCACGAGCTGCCACCACCATCAGAACCTGGAAGAGTGTACCTAAGCAATTTATGATGTCTGCTTTGGCAGGAGTACAAACACTGATGACATTAGTGCAATAAGGAAAGGTAGGAGCAAACTGCAAGACCACAGTTGAATGCTTTAATGGCAAAGAAATCAAAGGTTGCTAAGGGTGATGAATCACTGCTGGAGGAAGTCATTTTACTGATACGCACTTTGATTTTTGACCTCCATCATTCCTTGATTTATTGCTCAGCTCAAAGGACAGCTATTACACTTCTTTGAAGCCTTACTTGTAGAGACAAAAAATGGGCATTTTTAGAGTCACCCTAAGTTATTCTGTATTATTTTGGTTTGTTGGAAAAATATCCTAAAGCTGTTGCTCAAAACAGTATGTAGCTAGCTATGTTGCACATGCCCCCTCGCAAAACTACCACAGCAAACTAGCAGATGACCCCAGCACTGGGAGACAATTATTGGATTGAGTCATGGGAAGTGGTGGCAGGACATGTGAAGATGTGCCGTGGCGCAAGTTTTGGGCTGTTGGTGACCTTGACTTCAGTCTCCAGCAGCCCGTGATGGTGCTTCTGAGGCAGCTGCCTGGGGTATTGGGGTGGGGTTTTTTTTGTTGGTGGTGGGGTATCAATTCTGTGACCTTTTTGATTTGGGTTGACAGTATCCCAACTTTTAGTCTTCTGTATGCTACAGCGGGGCATCGCAGGCCAAAAGGGCCTTTCAGCCCCTAAATGAGCCCCCATGTAGAAGGCCCCCTTTTGGGCGGACTACCCTGCCATGACCTGATCCATGCCAAAGCATGGCTGCATGCCAAGTTTGGGCCCCCTGGGTCCAAGAGCATGCCATTTCAGGCCTTTTGGGCATTTCAGGCCCGAAATGGGCCCCCATTTAGAGGGCCCCTTGGGGCCGACCACCCCACCACGACCCGGCCTATGCTGAGGGAAAGCCCCATGCCAAGTTTGGCCCCCCCTGGGTCCAACGGTGCCGCTGCCTATCCGGAACACACGGACGAACGAACTCACAGACATTCATGTTCAGATACATGTATAGATTCCTGTCACTACAGCGGGGAATTTGACACTATCGAAAACCTGTTTTTACCTGGAATTGCCAAGGCAGGAGGGTGTTGTCACTGTAAACGGGGCGTCTCTATTACCGAGGTCACTTTAGGCGGGACCCACTGTACTTCGACAGTAGACACAGCACAAGCATACGCGATTATTAGGTGAGTGCATCGTAGTATGAGCGCTCACGCGCGGATGGACTTAACGTTACTACGTACGCACGCATGCGCGCTCTTCAGACAAGAAGTTTATACAACCCAATACAGTTCCCAGGTTGAAGGACAATGTGTTCCCACGAGATAGCGTTCCCGGATTTCACATAACGTCAGGCACATGAAAGTCCTCGGAAAAAGCTAATGAATGACAAGCTGAAATAACAGTCTCACGGCTATTTCTGGAAAAAGTGGGAAGAGGAGATAATCACTATCAGGGATTCTGCTTCGTTCATGGGTCGTCACAAGCATACTGTTCGCTGGTGCAGGTACGGGTTGTTGGAGTGAACTGTGCAAGTGAAGTATGCGGGCACGCGTGTGCTGCAAACAAGACAACACCATGCTTGTTACGGGGGGGAGGGGGTGTACGCGGGCAAGTGCAGCGTCCGTGAGACGTACGAGTAGGGAGGAGGACAGGCTGAGGGGGAGGATGCAACAGCCCGTTGTGCGGGGAACGTGAGGAACAGGAATAACCTCAGGTGGGGGATGACAGCAGAAGAAACATGGAAGAGGTCAAGAAGTTGTGAAGAACAGAACATCTGACACCTTTGGACTTACCCAGTACTTGAATGGCCATGGTGCATCGGTCATGGAGACACGACTGTTGTGCGGTGAAAGCCACTCCAGACGGTGGACGTTGTCGAATAGAGAAAAAAAATCTGCAAGAACCATATGCGCGCAGATGTTCTCCCTGCGTCTGAGAACAAATGATTCATTATGGTTTCAGACGCTAATTTTTGCAAGAAATGCATTGTCTCTGTGGGAGAGAGGCGGAACTAAGAGAGGAGACACTTGCTGGTTTCTCAGAATACTTTCGTTCACAGGATGTGATCGTAGGTGATGAAAACGGTACCTTGAAGTTTGACATTTTTGTGTGCTACCTTCAATCACCCCCTGCCAAGCCTGCGCCAAGTGGTAAAAAAACCTAATCTTTCGAATAGTGTTGGAACATGGAACAGTGTTGCATTTTCTGCTGCAGAGGTCTCTATGCTCAGTGATGGAAGTCGGAGGAAATCCTGACAAGCTGCCCCGTATGCAGCGGCAGAAACTGCAACGAGAAGGGCATTGCCAGCGAGTGTCACAGGTAGTTCGCATCTGCAACTAGAACTGAATACTGATCAGTAATATTCACTTTCCATAAAGTACTCTGGAGTACGACCGGAGAAGAAGTCATTTGTTCAAAGAACTGTGATTGAGACCGTTTGTTTGCGGACGGAGGAAGTAAATACTGTGTACGTGAAGTGTACATCTCTAGGATCTTTGTCTTTTTCACAGATTGTTGGCTTAACCTGCGCCATTGAGTTGGACTTGCATAGGAGGGCGAAGACGAAGACGGCGAATAGGACGAAGGAAGATAGGAAGGGGGAGAGGACGAAGGTGTAGAACTTCTTCTGCCAGGTGAAGAAGAAGTCAAGAAGAGGAAGGTGCAGACGAAAGCGAGGACGCAGGAAGAGAAGACGAATGCAAAGATGAGGAAAAGAAGTCAAGAAAAAGATGAGGAAGAAGGCAAAGAAGAAGACGAAAAAGGTGAAGAAGAAGAAGAAGGAAAAGAAGAAACACAAAAAAGAAAAAAAGGGAAGAGGCGAGAAGAAAGTAAACTTGTGCTATATCTGTATGTTCTCATAGTATATACTACGTATGCTATATACGTACGTAAGCACTCAGAGTATGCCACTCTGCACAAGAGAAAGGAGAAGAGAAGAGAGAGCGCTGGCTGAGAGACTTTCGAGCTTGGAGAGATGAGAACAGTCAGTGCATCTGCGGCTTAGGGTGCGTTTACAGTGTCCGATTTTGGATGTTTGTCTGCTTTCCATTGGAAAATACGCCAGTTTCAGTTGTGCCATTTACAAACATTGACACGTATGCGTCAGGCCTTAGTTCCGCTCGAGTACGTTGACCGTGCGTTCTCCATCGCCTTGCTGAAGAGTGAAGATTTAGGCAAATAAATAACCTTTCCCTAGTCAAATTTGTTTGACTAGTTACACACGTGTGACTAATATCTGCCAGCGTGAGCGCATCCTTGCACCGTGTGACATTGCTACGTGAATGTGAAAAGGATTGAGTCCACCCTTCCTAGAAGAAGAAAACTGCAACACATATTAACAGCACTCTACGAAGACCGAGAGGATCTCTGGGCCTCTGTCGGCTCTTCCAAGGACGGTGTCCTTCAGTTCACGCTTGTCTGCAGCATAACGACTATCCAGCTCTGAAGAGTAGGTAACGAAGAAAACCCCGAGGCCGACGTCGCCATCACGTGTCAATTTGTATAAGGCCAAGTCACGGGACTCCCGCACACGCTGTCATTTCAGATTTTCCCCTGCAATGGCGTGTGAAAGCGCACAGGAGGAGGACGAGGTAGCAAAACTAGCCGACAGCGAGTCCGATTCTCCGCCACCCAGTTTTCTACCCCCCGAATCCAAAGACGATGACCTATCGAGCAAAGGCAGCGTCGAGGAGAAAGTCCAAGCAGCCAGCGTCTGGGATGACGACTGCCATGACGCTGGGTTTGATAGCGATCTTTTCGTAAGAAAAGGATCAGGCGGAAATTCTCCAGTTCCACCCAGCGGATGGGAGAGTGACCCCTTCAAAGACAACGCCGAGCGCAACGGCCCGTGGGACGTGACCGACAAAGACTCCCCCCAGCCCGCAGCCAGACCTCCGGCAATCGCCCCTCCGCCGAGTTCCAGTCACCACCAAAACTTGTTCGGCAACAGTGGTGCCAAGTTTCCGCCGCGGCCGCTCAGGACGGTGTCGTCGTCCAGCTCGCTGAGTGGCCTCCCCTCAATGGCGCCCGTAACGCCGCCGCACACGCCGGGTGCAACCTCCACTATGCTCAGGTCCTCATCCACATGCTCTTCACCGCGAGTGTCGCGTGCTCCGCCGCCATCGCCGATGATGTCTAATCACTGTTGCCCCTCGACCCCGTCGTCTCTCACCCCCTCGGCGGTTCACAGGCGTCGCAAGAAGCTCATGGCTCTTGGCAGACAACTGTCGTTGAACGGCCTCCGAAGACGCCTCGTCGGCCGCACCTCAAGTGACCCAGCAGGCGGTGATGCCTCTGATGAAGAGGAGAACCACCTGCTGGAGGAGGTGGAGCCAGTGGCAGCGCTGTGTTGCGAGTTGGCGTCCCCCGGACTGCCTCTGAAGGAGGAGGAAGAAGAAGCGACGGTGAGCAAGCTGCAGATTCCCTCGTCTCTGGTGACGTTGAACGAAGCCGAAAAGAGACAGCTGGAGGAGGTGCTGATGCGAATAGGACTGAAAGACTGCGGGCTGTGAAAAGAAAAAAACCCTGATCGAATGTGACAAAATGATATGAAGATAGCGAAATATGAACTATTATGACTGATTGCACATTAACGTCGGAGTAGCTCAGTACGTGTACATGTCCTACTAAAAGAAACACTTGGCGCCAATCACACAGCTTTCGCAATACTCGTCTAAGGGGAATTCTATATTTATTTTATTTTATTTCTGAGAGCCTAACAGTATGTTGAGGAATTGATGCCGGGCTTGAAAGGCTCCTCCAACTCTTTTTGTTTTATCCACAGCACTGTTTATAGAGGAATCTGACGCAAAGCGTGAACGGAGAATGGTACAAACGAGTACTTCGTAGGAGGTCGTGTACTTAGTAAGGGACCGTGTACTTGCTAAGTATAAACGTGTACTTGGGAAGAGATCGTGCTGGAAGCATGATCAGACGTCCTGCACAACAACTGAGGCAGAAGATGCTTGCGTAGAGAAAATGTTTGAAAGTCGACATCAATTTCTTGACACACTGTTTATCGTTTTGACTTGACCATGACTTGGCGTGACCATGGCTTATACGTTCAAGTACCTTTTCGACCATGGCTTATGCGTTCAAGTACCTGTTCCATCGTCCATCGTTGCTACTCGACCTCCCATACCATGTGTATCGTCGAGACTTGTAATGCATGAAATGACTGTAACTTAAGCTCCATCGCTCATTCGTTTGCATTCTTCCACAGGGCGTACAGAAAGGGAAACTCTCGGAAAATTGTTAGCACGAGACGTGCTTTTGTTTCGTCTTCACAATTTTTTAAGAAATTGTTCGTTGGAAACTTATTCAAAAGAATCGGTTTTGTTGTTTTCGGGCCTTCGAGCCCCCTGTCACATGTATAATGGGTGTCGATTAAAGATTGGCATAACTGTCAAACCTGGTTTCCTCATGCTGTCGACGACTGAATGAAAAAAAAAGTTGGTACAGTACCAGTCATCCAGTCGAGCAATTTCTTGTGGCAGACCTAGCACCCTCAGTTTTGCAAATTTTGGCCTGAAATTTAACAGTGTCTTCAATATACAAACTACTTTTACGTGGGGGGGATGTTTTTCATTTTGTATACTACATAACTGTTAGTACTTTCGAAGAGAAGATTCTATACTACTGTAATTGCAGACTGGCACCTAAAGGTGGAATTTTGAGGTCAAATTTGGACCAAATCTAGCTTCTGCGTTTAGTGTTACTTCCTAAAATTTAAGCTCAATGTTCCAAGTTTTAGGTGCCCATTTTTGCATCAATTGTCCAACCATTATGCACTGTATAGCTTCATAATGATGGAAACCATCAGTATGATGCTAGTAAAGTGAAGGGCACAGGGCAGGGATAAGTCGGATACAATCGGCTCGACGCTCGATTTAATGAGCACCATTTCAGTGAAAACCCTCGTTTTAGTGAAGATTTCACTGGTTACCGATTTTTTGCTACTTGAAAAGCACCGATATAGTGCATGTTGCATTTAGTAAACCTCGATTTAGTGAATTTGACTTGATCAAGGGAGTGCAGTAAGGTACATGATTTCCTGCTTGATCCATTATTGGAGTGGACGCAACTCATTGCTCATATAACATCCTTCACAAATTACACTCTTCAAGTGTTTGGAGACTCTGTGCACCGTCACAGAGCAACAGCATCAACACCCCTGCACTCCAAATTAATGCACGTTGAGAATTAGTGCCACAATAAGTGAGACTCTGGAAAAAAGACGGACTAAATTCACAGAGTGCTTTAATGATTAGCTGTGTATAAGTACTGGTTGAAGCATTTACTGTTGATTATAAAAATTTGCAGTTGTTTCATGCTTCAATTTAGTGAGCTTCTTGCCGCTGACCGGTGAGCTCACTAAACAGAGCGTCTCCTGTACCTTGGGCGGGGGCAATTTGTACGACTTGAGCAACTGGCTGGTTGGTATAAGCAGATTGTTCATAAATGAGATTTATTTAGTAACAACTGTTGTGCAAAGTAGAGCGGCCACCGTGGATAAAAAATGGAAAAGGCATAAAACGAGGTTCTAGCGTGCGCATGTGAAGAGTTGCAAAAACTTCCTGGGGGACCGTAGATCCTCATTACTTAGGGTATTTCAAAAGAACTATGACATGGTAAAAAACTGTCAGTAGCGTCCATATCTGTCTATTACTTGTCAGTTAGCCTTTCCATTTTAAATTTTTACCCCTGCCTCTAGTTACAAGTGGCTTGTTCTGAATGTGAGTAACATCTTAGCTTATGAAGAGATCAAGTTGAAGATGGGTAAAGAAAAGGGCTCTGTTCACCCACTTCTGTGGTCTGAAGTGGTGTTTAGTTGTCACAGGTTGACGTCGGACTGAGAGAGCGTCTTCAGAGAAAAAAATTCAGACTTATTTGTGAATTTTTCAATTAGAAACCTTTAATTAGACCCTTTCGACCAATTTTTGCCTTGGCTGCCTGACAGAGGAGTCACCTTTTTGGCGGATGCACCTGCTAGAAGACCAGAAAATGAAAATTCTGGAATCTGGCGGGGGAGGGGTATCTAAGGTTTGTTTCTTAATGCCAAATAGTCAAGATGTAATCACATGGTTCTCAAAAAAGATTAGTTTTGATCCCCCCTCTCGGACAATATAGTTTTGCTAGATAAGTTCAGTACATAAAAAGGTGTTCAGATTTGGAAGGCAAAGTTGAACACACTTTGCTTCCAATTTCATTCAATTCGGTTTAGCGTCTGGAAGGTAACTAAGCAGGTCCACTTGAACTTTCAGATGTTGCGTCAACATCCTTATGTACTGGGTGTCTGAGTCTGCAAAGAGAGGAGACCCAAAAACTAATTATTTCTTCGTTCCAGTCGACTAGAATGTCTCTAAGTAGAATATTGCAACAATATAGCACGTCGCAAGAGAAAAAAATGACCTTAAGCGACATAAAACTTTAACTAGTATACTTGTATGCCGACATCTGTGAATTTTACTTTCTGCTGCGCCCTTTATACCATCGTCCTGTGCAGTCGAATATTTACGAACTGTTCACGAGCTACCGAGCTCACTTAGTCAAGCTCGGTGCCAACCCGATACGCCGATTCGGGTTCGAGTGGGTTCGGTGGCAGATCCTAGCACGCAATGTACGGGAGAACGGTCGACCATTAACAGGTGACTTGTCTGGCTTTCTCAAGTAGTTTGTATGGCTCTCCAGTCTTGATCCCGCCGCCCGTGTGTAACCGAACAACTTGCCGGTGTACTTGGGATCCCATGAGCGTTTCAGATACCGCAAACCGCAATGACAAGCGGTTGGTGCATCATCAACTTCAAGAGTAACTTGCAGAGATGTCACAAACTCAACTCCTCTTCCTCTCCCCCAAAAAGGCCTGCGTCGAGAAAGTTTTTCCTGATCACCGTTCCATTCTGCTCGTGTGCGAGGTGGCACACATGTTACTTCGTTCTATGCGAAGAAAGGAAAAGGTGGCCTTTCTGAAAGACCTGTGAGAGTCACTTGGCGACAGATTTCTGAGCTTCTTTCACTTGGGGAAAGTACTCAGAATAAGAATTTGACCCACAAGGTCCTTACCTATGTTCTAAACTTTGATGAGGTGAGGGTCCGGATGACTACATACGCACGCTGCATGTTTGTTTTTTGTCATTACAACTCGCCTTTCCATATGTTTCGACTTGACTGTAGTGCCACATAAACGGTGGATAGATGGCAGCACCGTTGGGGGGTCTTCCAGATCACATCTGCACGTACGCCCGTACCTTCCCTAGCTCTGGTGCTGACATCTAGTGGACATTGAGAGGACTGCCTCTTCTTCACTGCCAAGGCTGATCCTACCCAGAATGGGTCGCGATAAGTTTATACCTGGCTTATAAACCTGAAGATTAAGATGCCAGAAGAAGTACTTGTGTGAAGTTGCCCTGTTGTAACTGGGCCGGCAGGAGAAATCACCAATTTCACAAGTCGCTGCTGTTGCGACGCAAAAGATGCAAATTATTCACGGCCATTGCCTCCAGCCAGGGGTTCGTGCCTCTTCTCCAACTTCTTGCCTGCGATTCCTTTTCCCCGCCATTGAGAATAATTACACTCGCAGCCATAGCCATGAGCAAAAACTAGCTTAATTGCCTTCTTATTGCATTCAGTTATAAGGCAGTTTGGCATATGCTCGAAGAGGTACCGTAACTGTATTGCCCTACTTAATTCAACCCTACTAAGTGCAAGTGTCATCAGTCTAAGCTGCTACAGCGTACATAGGTTTACACCTTCCGTATGAGCAAGTGCTCTAACTTTGAAGGCCTCGCACAAGATCTCTTCTACCTTTTTAAAGAAATATCGCTTGAGGGGAGGCCTCCAAGAGCAGAGGTTGGTGAACGAATGTGCAGAAAATGAAACCAGGTTCAAAGCTGGTGTGTTTATGAACTAATTTTCAACACGTCACAGCGTTGAAGACTGGGCCTTAGAGCCTCAATGCATGTGTCGAAGCGTTATCATGCGCTTCACACGATACAAGCATTGGCTCTAAGACCAAGGCTTGAAGGGTTTTGAGACAAGGAAAATTGGTGCACAAGCAGAGGATTTCAGACACTGATAAAACCCTGCGTGTGTGAAATGTCATTCTCATAATAACATATACACATAAGGCATGCACCCGAAGAGAAGCGCTGTTGTTCTCTGCTAAACACAACAATATTTAATCCCCCTATATAAAGCATCCAGCTTAATCAGTCCGTCTGTACATCTATTGAGGGGTTGGCGCTCCCTACACAGGAGCGATCACTTGGTTAGGTCGAAGACAGCCACTGCAAAGCGAGATTCCCCATAGGTCCGTGCCTCTGAGGAACACTGACTTGTAATATGTATCATTCAGTGATTAGAAACTTAGCTGTGCAGTGGTTGTCTATGACCTCCCCACTAGGGAGGAGAAGAGAAGTTGAGGGCAAAGTGGTTTAAGTGTTGCCAGACTTTGAAACACAGGGAAGGTCAGGAGAAGAGAGAAAGAAGGAGGAGGGAGAGAGGAATGTTTCAACTTTTCTAGGCGACTTGGCAACACCGGAGAGAAGAGGTTAGTGAGATGCTCCGCATCATCCAGTTATAAAAGTAAGTAAACAAACAGAACTTGACCAATCCGAATCGGGGCGAGGAGTAGGACACGGCGGGCCATTCTCGGGCTGGATCGGGCTCCAGGCCAGCCTGACTTGAATTGGGCTGTGGGTCTCAGGCGGATAAATTGGGCCTCAGGTCAGCCCAATCCTCAGATATCATGCGTACCCATATTGTGTAACATTGGAGGGGGGAAGAGGGATATACAGCACTCTAGAGGGGAAGGGGGACTGTTACATTTACAGCTATGTGCAGTAACTAGCTGTATGAATCGCATCAATTACAATGGGCATCTGAGCAGAACTAAAGCATTGGAACTGCAACCTCCTTTTGAACAGACATTTGGATTATCTTTGAGAACATCAGAAACTATTGCGAGTTCTCATGCAAAACAATAAGCATTTTTGCGTTTTAGTCATCAAGCGATCTTCTTTTTTGATCAAAAACCTCCTCAACTGTAGAGAACACTCATTTTGAGGGTACCAAAGTTGCTGGTGTACTTAGTTACTTCAGAGTGAGTTTTCACAACTCTGGAATCTTCTCTTTCCCTTCTTGTACCCACCAGTTGAATGGTGGGCATGGTGTCAGGCACGATGGGGGGCATCGGCAGCATTGGTGAGGCATATGCTATTTTCTAACTAGTCTCTTGAGCCCGAATTTCTATACTGCATTCCGTCGAGCTTTGGACTTCGGGCCGCAGGCCACCTCGGGCTGGTAAAATCTCGAGTTGAGCCTCAGGCTTTTGGACCAGGCCCGAGCCCGAGCCTGACCCTAGCGTGGAGCACAAGAGTGACACAGAGTGCGTAGACGGCACAAAGCATGTAGACGATGCGGAGCGCCCAGATCTCACAGTCCGTGATGACTGATAGAGAGGTTCGTCAGTTACTCTTTTATTAGAGAGTCTTTTATCAGAGACAGACATGCTGATTTACAAACTTTTGTTGACCTTTAAGATAACTCGAGCAAAGCCTCGTACCTTGGCTTGTTACACGTGTGATGAAACAAGTGCAGTGGCATAAGTAGGGGCTGTGCCCACACCAAGTAACATTGGTTTGTACGTACAAGAGTTTTGGAGGAGTAAGTAAGCTCAAAACAGGACTGCGGCTTGCAAGCAAAAGAATATGGCTCCAGCTAATAGTTTATTGTGTTTATTGCATTTGGAAAAAGATTTAAGCAAACTCCGGCTGGAGTTTGGCCCATTCCTCCCGGTAGACTTTGAACACCACGTCCAACCTTGATGGCTTTCTTTATTGCAGCCCTCTCACGATGTGAAGACTGTGCTCATCTTGGCCTGTTTATCCACTGTCTGACAGAAAAAGTCTGGAAAAAAGGAAAAAATTCATACATTTACATTCACTTCTTTTTTTATGACTACACGCAAAATTTTGACCACCCCCCATTTGTTGCACCACTCCATTTAAGCATCGTGCTTAGTGTCTGTCAGCACCTTTGCTGCCACGAGTCAGCCACGATATCCTGCCTTGAAATCAACCTTTAAGGTTCGTCTGTTACTAGCACTACGTTCTAGTAAACATTAGTCTCCCTTTGTGTTCTGCCTGCAAGCAAACTTCTGACCTCCAATGTTCGTGCAGTGTACATACACAGTCTTTTGGGATTAAGTAGCCCAGCTGAGCAGATCTGTTATCCCCAGACCGAAGCATCGAGGATCAGAGACGAATATTTCTGATGCAGAGCGTGTGATACGTACGTGCTGTGCGCTCCACAGTCGACCCAGATTCCTTCTGATTGTACTCAATTATGCATTGATTGCTCTTGCGCTACGTCTTTCGACCACGTCATTACCCCATTAGGTGAAGTTTGTGAGATTGCCTGGAGACGAGTTCCCTACCAGACTCTGCTGGCCGGCTGATTCTGTCAGAGTTCTGGCTGTTTGGCTTGAAAAGTTGGCGTCATCAATTTCATTGCAGCGTCACACAGAGCGAAGCAAGTGGAGGGAGGTGGAATCGAGCGCTTACCGTATATAATGGCTGAAGCCGTGCTCAGTAGCTGTCTGGGTGCGTTTGAGCCTGCGAGCTCTCCTGGTCCGTGAATGCGTTCACAGAACTCTGGAAAAGAGGGAGGGAGAAGAAGATGAAGGGCTTTTTATACCCGCGAAAACTCCTGCTGGCAGAAGCGTCAGTCACTGAGGAAAAAAGAGCCGGGGCAGCTTTAGATAAAAATTTATTGCCAGCCCAAGACTGATGCCCAACGCTCCATTAGATGGTCGTATTTGACTACCCATAAAGCGTGGCCTTCTGTCCGGATCAACCCCGTGCAAGATGTATATGCATGTATGTCGACTAACGACCCACGAAGGTCAGTGACCTCTCATTAAAGATCCCCAAACTGAATCTCGTCATTACGAGCAACGAAAAGACGGACGGAACGACAAGAACTGGTACAACACTTCTCTAAGCAACATCGCGTGCTGCGGCAAGGAGGAGGAGGAGGCGTCCGCCGTGCGTTCAGTGCACGTAGCCGCACGCACGAGGAGGAGCTCTCCACTCTCTCTCTGTCTTGTGTCAAGCCCTCCAGCCATGTTTTTCTTCTAGTTATAGAGACAGAAAGAGAACGAAAAAGAGCTTTGGCGCTTTGCTGCTTCCTTCCGTAGGCTCTGCTTCTCCTGCCTCCTGAATCCGGCAGCCACCGAGGCGTCGCGCCAGCACAAAGGGCCGGGGGGGAAGAAGGGTCTCGGCAGCTCGCAGCTCAAGCTAGTCGAAAGAAGCGCCGGCGACTGCGTCTGCGCCTGCGTCTGCGCCTGCGCCTGCGCCTGCGCCAGCAGCCAGGGGGGGAACAGTCAGTCAGTCTCAGTTACCATAAGGGAGTCGGAGAGAAAATATCTCCTCCCTGTAGAACGGCAGCAGCCTGAAGTGTGTGTGCAAGAGAGACAGGCAGACAGACAAGAGCGGTGGAAGCGGCAGTAGCAGTGGGGCGTGTCTGGGAGCATCACTGAGGAGCAGGAGGAGATCCGTCCCAAAGTAGCCGGGGTAAGCAAAGGCTGGAAAGGCTCATCCCGGTTTCGTTTTCTGTCTGTGCACTCTGTTCCATCGCTTGGCCTCTCCGCGAGGCCTGTAGCAGGCAGGCATTAATAATGTAGGGCAATCAGGCCGGCTGCCGCCAGGCCGGGTTGCGTGCGTAGCTGGGTTACCTGGGCTCAGTGGTGATGATATGACTGCACACAAAGGCGATTTTCGTCCAGCTCATTATCTTCGTTTCTCCGGGCTCTTTCTGTAGCCATCGGTTTTTTCCTGTATTGCACGCATGAGAAAGATGACAACAGTTTGTGGAGGCGCCGGTTCTCTCCGGTGCGGTTTGGGGCCAGAGGTGCTTTTTTTTCCACTACACTGATGTGGTCTTCTGTACCCTGATGAAGTGGTGGGCGAAGGAAAATCGAGAGAAGAAGGGCGATGGCCTTTTTTGTATACCATGAGGAGCTGAAGAAGTGCATTTCACTCCGATATGCATGAGATTACAATTGTGCATGGGAACGGACGAGAGGAAACTTTTTGCACGAAGCTGCGTTACAGACCTTGGTAAAGCTCAGAGTATCGATATCGAGGTTCAAATCTTGACGTCGAGGCAGCGTCGCTCGAGCATGAACGAGACATTCATCACAAGATACGCATTTATATGTTTATTTATCTATATACTGGGGTAGGTCAATTTTTTGGATCTCCCGAGGCAACCTGTGTTAGATGCAAGACCGTCTTTGAAGACATTCTCGTCAAGTACAATGAAAACATAACGTCTTTTTGATTCGCCTCTCTGTCCGCAATGTTTTATAGACACAGTACGTAAGGATGCTAGGTTAAAGTTAAAGTGCACCTCCGCAGTTGCATTCTAGATGCTAAACTGATGCACAGCAGCCCAATGAAACTGAAAGCAAAGAATGCTTAGATTTGTCTTTCAGATCAGAACACTTTGCTATGTTCTGAACCTAAGTAGTAAAACTTTATTGGAAGGAAGGGGAGGGGTCAAATTTTTTTCTTTTTGAAAATCATTTGACTACATCTTCACCATCTGGCTGTTAGGAAACAAGCCTAAGATTCACTCAGCCACATTTCAAAACATTCGTTTTTTTGTCTCGCCACATATGTGTACATATATGTACGTTGTGTACATAGGGCATATATTTGAAATATTTGTATTATGTACACGTGCATGCGCACACACGGTCTCGAAGGAAATCTTTCTCGAAGAACATGCGCTCTTCGCTACGCAATGACGACATAGTAATGGGAGTTCTCTTTTTTGCCCTCTGTATCAAATCCTTTGTTCGCTTGCTGCTGCTTAGAGGAGGGAGGGTTTTTCAGGATTCCGATTCAAATATGGGATTAGATTGAACTCTCTCTTTCTGTTCGCGTGTGTGCGTGTGTATGAGGCCTGTCAAAGGCAAAGAAAAGCCTCTGGATAAAAAAAATTGCTGCTTCGACATCGGTAAAAGCGAAAAATGTTGGGCGTGGACTTGTTCTTGGAGGTTTAAATTTGTTTCCAGGGCTTTTCGAAACAAACCAAGGAAGTAGCGACACCAACGTAACCTGTTAACAACACTCCTTAAATAGGTACGAGCGCTATGTGCTATGTACGAGCTCCTCATAAGAGCACAAAAGGCATCTAGGAACGTAACGAAGTGGGTGCTGCCCACATGTGTGTAGCCCGAAGTTCCGCGGGGGCGATCGGCAGAAGAAGTGAATGGATGATTTCCCCTGACATGGCCAGGGTGGGCATGCACGGCCAGGCATTGTTTGCCGCAAACCTCCCTGGCGTAGCCGGCGTGTGGGTGCTGCCACATATGAACAAACTGAGATGTATGAGTGCCAAAGGGTTCTTCTTTGCGGTCCTCAACTGCTGAATAGAGATAGAGTTTGACGAATGCGAACCCTCTTTCCCTTGAGGCTGTACAGCACACGTTACAGCTGTCACGATTTTTAACATCCCAGTTAAGGAGACAGCACGTACGTGCATGCATGACAGCGCATTGTGCTACGCACATGCGCACACAGCACGGTGAGGGTTCCGGTTTACACTGGCGAATTTTTGTCGAATAACTTCACACTTGACTCCGGGGTGGGCCTGCACAGAAAATGTTAGGCCCTGTCAGGGCCTCACCTCAAGGGCGAGGGGCCACCTGCATGAGTGTACACCTGCACCTGTTACACACAGGCCTGGCGTCCCAACCGCTTACTTATTCTTGTCACCGCCGCCACACCAGCACTGCTGCATGTCTCTCAGAGAAACTCGTCTTGGTCTCTCCGCTTCCTCACTTTTCCAGCCAAATGGAGGAAACATGAGCTGTAATTAAGATTTGGGAGAGGCTTCCCTCACCCCATCCTGTTCATTCGTCAACCCTTTCACTCCAGACTTCGCTATACTTTTCTTTATTGAGGTAGTGCATATCGGCACTTGGCTCTTGGCCCCCCCGAGGAAATTTTCTCTGTGGCTTTGTGCTAAAACGGTCGCCACATGTTGCAGCTCTCAAAGGGGTCGATCGTCGTATACATACTTTGCAGCAACAGGTTCGACTCTCTCATTTATTGCAGGTCTTCTCTACAAGAGCTAACCTAACTTAGGTTGAACGTGGCCCGTCCGTAAAAAGTTCAGCTTGTACATGTGGGCATGCGAAATGACACGCGCGACGCGGACAACAGTGCTTTTTTTGGTAGGCCTGAAGACATGTTTTGATGTCAAACCTGTTCGGCACTCCTGCCAGTGCGTGGTTTCCATGGATTTATTTTCCTGCAGGTAGAAAATTTGCTCAAGTTCAAGTCGCGGACGACGACAATGGGCAATGTTTTTAGTTGGCTGGTGTTTATTCATGCCAAGTAAAAGTGAGCAGTGATTGGTGTGTGGGTTACGAAGAGACAGTTTCTTCAAGCAAAAGCCACTGCTACTTCTGCTATCGGTACGGGGAAAAGTTGACTGACGCCAAAAAGTCCGCGGAACCACCGTAATCGACACGTAAGCCTGCAAAAGTGAGCTCAGGCACCAAAAAGGGGGGAAATGTACCTTGTTGCCCACAGGCAACTTCTGCCAAAACGAAGCCTGCGAGCACGTACCTAACAAAGCTGTGCGAGCGTGAGCAGCGTCGTTGTCTCTGGAGAAAATTGGCGAGCAGCAGCTGCTGCTGTGACAACAGCAAAGCCTGAAACCAGAGCACACGCGAAGCCATCTGTGACCTGCCGCCGCTGCTGCCACCGCCTGTTGCTGCCCTACCTGAGCAGGCACATGTACCTGGCGACGACGGTTACTCTGTCCAGGTAGTAGAATGCAGTAGGACAATTAGGCCCTCATAGAGTGAAGGCGAACAACGAGAATCAATTGGTCACATACGTGGGTAGTAAAAGGATGGATAATTTCATTGCTCATCTACGGACGGTCCTGGACCTCACGTCCGAGGGGGCAAAAAGGGCCTTCACACGATTATGTATGTATATTCGCCGCAATGAATGACAGTGAAGTACGTTGGGAAATTATACGCAAATTTGCTGGTGAAGGCCTATTTTTCATCCGCTCAGTTCGGGGTGAGTGAACGGAACAAGGCCTACCTACATCTCCTCTAACTGTGTGCAGCTGCTGCTGCACTCTCATGCTTAAGTGGTTCCAGTGCACTCTTGCGATGAGAGGGTGGCTCCCATCGCGCTCTCTCAACCTTTTGTCTTCCTGTTTAATATTTTCGCATCTCAACTAAGAAACAGTTGAGGCTGAGCAGGAAGATTGTAGAGATGCTTTAAGCCAGATGATCGTCGGGCTTTGGTCAGATCGGGGCCATAAAAAGTCGGATCGGGTTCGGGCCCGGCCAGAAATTAGCTCGACTTTTGAAAGGTGTCAAAGACGGGCGAACTAGCCCCTCGATGTTTTGTCGTGATTTTTTTTCCGGCGGCCTGGAAAGCTCGCGAGCCTGCCCGACCTTCAAGCTTCGAACCGCGATTGTGTCGGGCCAGTCAGAATAGCTTTCGAGCTAGGGGTCTCGGCTCAAAGGATCTCTACAAGATTGTGGGTTTTTTTGTTGTTGCTGTAACGCAACATCAAAGCTGTGAAACTCACCTGAAGCAATTAATTGCTATTCCCTAGTGTCCCTTTGTGTTTAAGAACAAGAAGACTTGTGCACTGGAGCAAGGTAAAGTTGAAAAAGCACTTTGGAAGCTTCACACATATTAACGCGCACGCACGCACGCACACACGCACACACACGCGCACACACACACACAAGCTTCGTCCTGACTTCGTTGGGCGAGTGGGAGCTCTTTACTATCCACCAGTGTTCTTTGTGGAGTGAAAAGGTTTCCTCTAGAAAATCGTCGTGAGCGATTTAATTTCACGACGTGAGAATTCCACAATCAGGACGTGACAGCGATGCGAAGTTACCCCTTGAAAGTACTTTAAGTCATAAAAAATCAATAGTTCTCATTCGCGAAAGTCCAATAGGAAAAACTAATAAAATTGTATTATGAACAGACGCTAAGGCGCTCCCCGCTTCGCTGGGTGGGAAGATGGCAAAAATATAAAGCGCTAATTGTGTTTCTGTCTGTCTGCCTGTCTGGGTCTCCCACCTCCGGACCGATTGTCCCCAAACTTGCCATCCACACACGTGCTTATGATCGCCCTAGAAATCATCGCGCCCTCGCCCTCACCCTCACGTTGCTACGTCACTCTCAACGTCACCCTGAGCGTCGCCCCCGAAGTCATCGCTACGATCTACATAACTTATAAAGTAAATGCTAGTTCAAACAGTCGAAGCACCCTACGCAGTCCACGCCCTTTAAACAGTTCTGTTTACTCCGGACACGCAGACGGACGGACGCACAAATGAACATACGGCCCTCACATTGTACATAATACATTGCGTAATGCTCACAGCATTGTCAGAGTGACAAGTTACCATGCTGAAGGGTAGTTCTCAGCCGCAAATTGTTCAAGACTTCCGGCTCCAGACTTGAGGTCAAGCTTGATTTTTTTTTTTGCCTTGGGCTGGCATGCAGTGGCTAGAGAAACATTCGGATGGCTCAATCGAGCCTGCAAATTCTGCTACTGAACGAATGTGGGCTCTAAGCAAGATAAGGTCTCATCTGCGCCAAGATGTTCACTGGACTTGATCTTTGATTTATCACCACTTCAGATCGGGCCAGGTGTTCCGTACCTCACACGAGCCGCCTCCGTCCACAAGCATAGCATTATCAGCCGCACTCCTGCACATCCGGAGCCCGTGTGTCTTTCCATGCCTGCGTGCGCACGCTTCCTTGTCATAAATCATGCCATCAAGCGTATTCTTTCCATCGTTTAACTCCTCGTTCAGTGGTTTGTGGAGACGACGTCGACGAAGCACGTTTCAATCACGGTGAAGATTCCCCCCAGGCAAAGAGAGACAAACAAGGCGAGCACGAGGAGAAGAACAAATGTCTCTGCAGACCCTGGCAGCATTTTGTAGCATGTCTTTTTCCTTCAATCAAAGTCTCCGTCAAGTCAGCTTGGGCAAGAGTGAGAGTCAGTTGTCATCTTGTTCGGAGGAGGCCATTTGTTTTTCTCCCTCTCAGACGAATCTCTGCTCTCTCTCCCCGGAAATGTGTGCGTGAATCTCGGCTGCTCCTGCATCTTTTGTCATCGTCTATCTTTTGACACCAAAGAGTCGCCGGAGTTTTTCCCCACGCGGATCTCGAATGAGGGGGGAAAATCCGATTGCTGAAAGACATTTTGGAGGCACGATAAAATTATCGCCAGACGCGGAACTGACTCGAATGACATCCCCTAGTCCAGGCGCATTCACTACTCGCACTCTCCGCATCTTCATCACTTGCTTCGGGGCTCAGTAATGGATCGTGCTCGAATTATACGTACAGTGTGGCAGTCAAAAAAAAAAGTCCGATGCCCTCTTTTCTACGACTCGAGAACCCTTTATACTTTTCTTTCAACACCTCTTTTATCTCACCATGTCACAATTCATCTTATCCTCTGTCATGCCCCCCCTCCCCATCTCTGACTGGCGCAGTCACCTTCCTGGCTCCTCCCGTCTGCTGTTACCATGTACCATCAGATAATTCGTATGACTGTACTCATTGGTAGTGCAGTAGATACAGTATCGATCTTAGTGCTTTAGCCCTGACCAAGCAGTAACATTTCATACACATACATTTCAGCGTCATGGCTGGCACTGAGTCGTCGATGGAAGCTTCGCTGGGTGACAAGGATCCCTGGGAGAAGCACTATGAGGACGTGGTGAAGTCGCAGAAGGCTTGGTGGTGGATGGCACACATTTCGATCTCAGTTATCGCGCTTCTAGGAAACCTCGTCTTTTTGATCACCATCATCTACAACAGGTGGGTTAATGCTGTGCCAAGTAAGGGCCATGCCCAAGTTTCCCATTGGCCACGCCTCCCAACTTATCACTCTGAAGAATTGTTGACGTCCTACACAGAATTAAGCTGCGAAGACACCACCTCTGTTCCACCAATTTTCTCCGTATCTTACGCTGGTGGCGGCGCCAAATCGCAGTAAATTGCGGCGTGTCATTCTTAATCGGCCCCCGCCCGGTAGACCACATACTATATCAAAACGACGCGTGTAATGGACGCACCGCACGTATGCGGGGCAGCGAAGGCCAGTGCGTGGAGGCCGTTAATTGTGGACTTCGTGTCTCTGATTGCCAGCTCTACAGCCGGCGAGTGAGGAAAACCATGCGTGAGCATCGTCCTGGTGGCCCCCGAGAGCAAGATAATTGAACATGATTTGTACTTATGAGTTCCACACGCACCCGCCACCTCTTCCTCGTCAGAAAAATAATAAGTAGGTCATCAAAGTCAATGCACTGCAATGCAGCGCGCTGCAACTAGGTCAGTTTAATGGCAACTCTTGGTTCTGTTTCGTTCACGAAGGATGTAACCGACGATGATTTAGTGCTGAGAGTAATTTCCTATAATTAGGGGTGGGAAAGGCAAAGGAAGGGTAGGAGAAGAAAGACCATTTGCCTGCACTGAAAGAGTAATTGCGCACACCTGTATACAGTACCAATCTACCACATCCACAGCTGTATTATGTAGGTACAGCAAGGCGTACCTCCAAAGAGGGGGTTCGTCTTGTGAAGGAAGAGATCCTTTTGTTTAGAGCATGGAAAAACACACCGCATTCTCATGCTGGAGAGAAAAGACGAGACACAAAGACCATGCTTGACAGTAACGTTGGTGGCTACACAGGTAGCTCCACAAGCCGACAGCAAGTACTGCTTGGGTACTGCTCGCCAAGAAACTTACTCAGACACCCTACTTGTCGCTTTTCTTCGACTTCTGTAAAAACTTACTCGTACCGTGAAATTAAACTTTTTCGAGAGGCTACACAGGTACGTATTTTCCGATTTCCCTGCTTCTTTTGAAGAGCTGTGTTTCTTGTACCCCTTGGACAAGTTAGACAAGGAACGTGAGTCTGCTTACGCTGCTGGTGGTCGAGTGGAGGTGTACGTACGTACATACAGAATCTCTTGACTGTGATGAATTATTTTCCAGAGGGTGCTTCTGCAATCAAGCAAGGAGGCTATCTCAGATTTACATGTACACACTTAATCTCCGCTCTTTTTTTTTAGGAAGCGCCACGAGCTGAAGACGTTTGTGTCTGCAGTAATAATCACAATCGCGGCCTTGGACTTGCTGGACGTGCTGCGGGTAATCTCAGTCCTGGTCGAGAAGCTGTTCTTGGAGATGATCTTCAGGCATGTCTTCTGCTCAATGGGCGTCTTTCATGAGCTTGCTGTTGCCGTCCTCATCGTCACAGCAAGTATAGCTGTGTGCTTCCAGGTATGTGGTCAATGTACTCTCAACAGACGTAGGTACGTACCAGCTTTTGCATTCCAGTGACTTGAAATTAAAACTGTTTTTAACAAAAAAGTCATAATCCAAAACTTGGTGGGGAAAAAGTTAAGTTTTCGAGAGTTTTTGTAGTACAAATGTGTGCACCTCTAACTTATCACGGGTGAGAGGGGCTGTAAGAGGCCTCAAATAGCTTCTTCGTCTTGAACAGATGTGTGACAGCCGTTTACCAAGCTGAACAGTGCATGGGCCTATTCATAAATCAACATCATGTGGCAGTGCAGTTTGATTGGCAAATGAGGAAGCTTGAACTAATTTACCCCCTACCAAAACCCAGCAAAAATGGTGGTTTCTACAGCCACTTCATCTGATCATTTTGCGACAAAAATCACAGATACTAAACGAGCAGATTTGTGGGTCGAAATATCGCGTCTCGCACAAATTCTATTCCCTTAGTGTCACTTTCAAGGAAACTACCTTGAAATTCCGGGTGGCTTTATGATTTTGCGTCATGCACTGTTATGCCGTGCTTTGTTTTTCTTTAGATAGCATCTAGATACAGAACGTAAGTCAGTGTGCATTTTATTGTATGTTTACTCTACACAAGCACTCACAATCGAAAGTGACATTCGAAATATCTCCCAAACTCGAAGTCTTAAGATTCCAAATTTATTGCAAACCCTAGTTCATACTGCACACTTACGTACCGTATCACCGAATGTGAACGCACTCTTACCTTACAATCATATAAACTGTATTTTGATAACAATACCCGAACTAATTTAGGCTGGCAAGGAGACGAAGTATTTAGCGAGCCACAAGACCTCGCTGGTACATAAGATCCTGATCCCCGTCGTGCTGGTGTTGGCCGCTGCAGCCGCCGCTCCCTTCTTCTTGCTGCCGTATGACAGCATCAGCTACACCTGCACCGACGCCTTCGACGTGTCCAAAGTCAGCAACACCAGGGATGAAAAGTTCGAAGGGCACCTCTACTATACCCTGGTCGCTGTCTTCACCTATGTTCTGCCGGTGAGAGCGAGAGTTTTTGTTACACTGATGCATGTGGATGAAAAATAAGGCTACTTCGACAAAGAGGAGATCTCCTTGAGGCTTGAAGGGGTTGGTTCATTACAGCTAGGAGAGATTGGACTTATTGATTAATGACCAGCAATTAATTACGTACGTGGACGCTTGAACAGAAGCTTCTACTGCTGCTTCGGATATTGCGACCACGACTTAGAGTGTCCAAAACGTTTGGTAGAGACAAACAATGCTAATCCAACACGGCAATAACTTAATCTTTTTTTACTATTCCCTCATAGAATCTGATCCTGCCCATTTGCTTGCCCATCGCCATGCTGAAAACTTGCCTTGCCGGTCAGTGCTGCGTGGCCCGCTTCAAGCAGCCCATCGGAGAGATCATAATGGTGCTGCTGGTGGGGTTCATCTACTTAGCCACAGTCGTCTTCGTGCACCTACCAAAGCTGGAGAAGTTTATAAAGATGGAAACTGTGAGCAGCCTTGCCAGTCTGAACGACCATGACGAATTTGTAACTTTTTCCCCCCTCCTGTGTACAGATTCACCTTGATCCAGTACCGTTGCTCTGGGAGCTCGGCAACACCGCCGCTCGTCCGATTATCTATTTCATGACGAACCCCGCCGTCTGGAGCGGCGTACAGGTGCGTACGTGGTATCAGGGATTTTTTAAACTTTTTAACTTATTACGTGGTGTGACAATATTTATTGCGAGGAGACTTGCGATCTTGAACGAGAATTTGCACGGATGTCGAACTGCTGCTCTTGTACGTTCTCGAATTGGAAAAAGTAGGGGACGTTGATGTATTGCTGATCGTGTTTTAAGATGGCAGCGACGTCTTCCCCTCAAGCAAGTAGATGTCAGACTCCGGGCTGGGATTGGCAGACTTTCACTTGCATTTAAGAATTTGCTGACGTTGTTTTGACTTTTGTGACTCATTTTTCAGGCGCTCTGCTGCAAGAAGAAGAACAGGCTGGTTAACGAGGAAGAGGAGGAGATTGAGGTGCCGCTCAGCCCTGTTACCACCGTGTAAAACTGTACAAGGAAGATTAATGATCATTAACGTGCTTATTTACAGAAATACCTTCTGTGCGAGTGAAGTATGCAGTGTGAAGTGTGTGTAGAATTCGTCTGATCGACAAAGCTGCAAATTTTTTCCTTTAAGGTGTAATAATTAGTATGTATATTTGTTTGGAGGGTCAAAGATGAAAGCAGAAGTTATTGTCAGTCAAAAAATGACAGAAAAAAAATAATATAACAGTGTACAAAACTAGATCGGCCCATCATTGGCAGGTTGTGCATACGAACATCCGTACTGATAATTTGGTTCTTGGTGCACTTCTTCATGGAAGATTCTTGAGAATTGGTTAGCTATTTAGGCCTATCTATAACGACTTTTTCTGCGCACACGTGACTTCAACAGTTCTTAGAACGGCGTCAAATTGCCAGCGGAGGAACTTGGGGGCACATGAAGTGACGAAAGAACCTTTTTGGTGTGAAAGTCCGGCCCAGTTGATGCCTTTTCTGGTATTACTGGACACCATATGTGACTGCAACGAGTTGCTACAATAATTAGTAATTATTTTGTAGTAAGGCCTAGTTAGTCCTTCATAAGGGCAATTTGATGCAAGATTATCAGTTTGTTGCTTGCTACTTTCGATATTTTGCGAAGTTACAAAGATGTTTATTTGGAATACTACATTTTCTCAGCTGAAAGGAAGCTGAGGAAGCTGGTCTACGCCTAGGTGTTGAGCACTCAAACTCTTTTGCAGGCCTATGGACCCAATGATCTCAGCCGCGGTGGGGAACACCGACATTGTGTCCGTTTGGATCAGCTGACTTTTTAGCAGCAGGTATTTACCCCTTATCCGGGGTAGATTTTTATCCCTTTTCTTGGTTTTGCGTATCAGCTAAAAATCCTGCGTCAAATTACAAATTGCATCGCTGGAAGTGGGCTTTATGTTACTTGGTCCTTCCTTTCCCTGACTCTTGTATCGACCTCGGACTCAATTTGCTCTGCTCTGCTCGTCCTCGGTAGACATGAGGGTCAGATCTGCCCGCGAAAAACGCGGAAAATAAGGTCTTACTTCACAGCGATGCAATTTATGAATGGTCAATGAACGTGCAAATTATTACGGGTACGACGTTGAATTTGTCAGACTGTGCACAGCTAGTTCATGCACTTGTAGGTCCACCTATCTTACTTTTCGTGCTTTCATGAGCCTAACCATGCCTAATGACGGACCAAATGAACAGCAGGTGAGAATCCTCATTAGCAGTTATTGCACAAAGGTCAGGGATCAGAAAAATGCCAGAGCAGAAAGTGCCAGGCAAAAGAATGCAGAAAAATGCCTACAACTTCGACTACTCCCTCACGTTGACTCACCACATGATTCCAGATCACAGTCCAAACTCTGGTTTGTTTCTGACGCTGTACGCTATCCAACGAAGGCGCTTGAGCTCTTCATTTTGTGGATAGAAGGCAAAATTCCTGCCAATGAGCACGTGTGAAGCTGGCTAGAGCACCTTGTCTAGGCAGGGAAATGGTCAGCAAAGTCCAGAGAAACGATTGTCAGGAGGATATTGGAGTGGTACAATTCTGACTTCACTGTTGAAGACTGCCAAAGGCGTTCCGGGAGTGTAAAGACAAAAGTTCGTTATGCTCCTGGTTTTGGCCCTAAGTGTACCGATTAAGAATTATTAATGTTCTCTTAAGTGCTGTCATGATATTATGAAAAAAATAGGCATGAGAGGCCCAAGCATACACAGCTTCAGTAATTGCTTAAAAAGTTGTGGCACTTCAAAACAACATCCACTCATCACTGGTGTAGAAGTGACATACAAAAACGGTATGCATAGTCAAATAAGTGAACAAAATCGTCGTAAAGTTCTTGTCATGATTGTAGATACCCATGCTTATATGCAATGTGTTGCTTGCAAGCTTCAAGTACAAACAAAAATCTGCAGCATGATGGGACTTTAGCCAGAGGACGCAGTTAAAAGGTGTGGTTGAAGCCAGTCTATATTTGTACTACTAATGAAGGAAATATAAAGTCATGCCACGCACCCACAAGGGGGTAGCATTGGTAACGCCTTTTCTGAAGGGGGAAAATGCACTAGGAAAGGCCCCAGTTGACCTGGAATGGAGATGCCTGTTTTAGGTCACGTTGACCCTGACTGCTTATGCTACTGCTCAAACAGTACCGAAAAGAGTTCCGTGAATGTTTGTTTTGAAGGGAAGTGTAGAAGGCGCAAGCACTATAGGAAAAAACACTTAAAATCCTATCGCTAGTTGTGAGTTACTGTGAAGCTTGTGTACTACAGCGTCTCCCGAAAGTTTTGTCCTATCATTAGTAAAAAGTACGATGTGGATGTGCACCTTTCTAAAAAACTATGCTTGGCATAAATGACAAGAACTGCAGATTACGATTATGCAACAAATATCCTTAGTTCTAGGTCATGATAGTTTTCCCTTGGAATCCTAACGTTTTGAAATATTTAATTGCTACGTAACTGTTACATCGCTCATGAAGCCCTAGAAGTCCAATGACAGTGGAAATGAAGTGTTTCAGCTACACACAACAGCCTTCAAGGAGCTGTGGCATAACTCAATATCAAGCTTAGTCAGCGATCAGTCTGACCTTTACGTATAAGAAGTGAAGCTGACCCTTGGGCCTTATGTAGTAAATCTTAAACATCAATGGGGTATGTTTTAATTCAATCTTTTCTTAAAAAAAAAGTATTTGATGACCCTTGGCACCACACTCCAAATGCACTCAATCAACTCCAAAAATTGACCCCTTTTCTACCTAGACTTTTGAGTACCGTAATGGAATATCACGGATGAAGTAATAATTTTGCCACTGACGGAACATATTTCCAGATACGTCATGCGTGCGTTATCTGGCGCTATAAGTACCTGAGCAAATGACGATTCTAACGGTCGTGTCGCCCGCGATGAGAAATTCTGATGCTCATAGTAGCTTCCAGAGTTTGTGTGAGGACGGATGAGTAAGCCAATGTGCATATGTCTTTCGTTCCATTCTGTCACACAACCTCATTCGATCACGAGGACCAAAAATTTCCTGCAACGCATGATCAGAACATGAAGCTTTGAGCCATGAATAGGGGTCAAACAGTGAGGGGAGTACTTGTTGCTGCTACCACTTGCTGGCCCAGTCTCTAACAGCAAATGGTCACCTTCTTACCCTGTCCAAGGATAAGTCCTCCGTCAATGCCATCTTCCTCTATTTTCCCTTAAAAAACCCTCCAAGCAGCAGATGCTGAGTCGGCACCCCCGAGGCTTAAACACGGAGGTTAGAGCAACGGGGCGCAAGCCAGGCAGACTCTGTCTGCTGCCGTGCGCGACAGCTGCATGGGACTATGCTGGGTCTAGAGAACTCGAAGGATGGGAGGGATGAAGCCCAGGCCAGGACCGGACCATGCATTGCCTCGACGCTCTCCAGAGACTTGTTCTCACCATGGCATGATCACAATGTGCATCCTCGTCTGCACCAAACTTCAAGTCTCTGGAGGAGCTGGCTGAATGGATCAAGCTGAGAGTGTCATGAATCATTACGCTTGAGGATGTTACACGCACGTTCAGGGTCATTTCAACATCAATGCTGCGGAACACTTGGGGCACAGACTGACTTTATAGCGCAATCATGACTTCAAGTGCGGGTTCACAAAAGGGTTGAGTGAACAGCTTCCTTGAAAACCCTGCTCTCCATTGAGCTGGGGGGGGGACCTTCGAACAAAATCCCAACTATCAACATTTCACCTTTGAGATAAGGAAAATTCGATGCTTACCGAGCGAAAGGACATCTGACAATGAGGAAGAGGAATGAGCTGCTACTCTCCTACAGTTATTCACTGGTTGCATCTTACCACTTGATCCCAAGAATCAAATGGTGTTGCCGGTCGGGCATGGTGCATTTACTGCTAGGACAATGCTTAAAAACGTGATCAGTTTCTACGTGAGCGACAAAAGATCCGTTTTTGGCCCTCGTTTTCGTCCCCAGACCGATCGTGACAAGGTATTCACATTATTAGCAAGCTCTTCTTCTTTAATGAGCTGAAGCAGTTGACGTCAAAGATTCATACACTGACTGGGAATGTTGTAGTGCTGAATTTCAACATAAAATGGATCATTTAGACACTGAAACAGATTCGGAGTACAAAAGTTTACAGTTTTGAGTGTTCATTGTGACAGTAGAGTGCTTTAAGTGTGATG
>JAAUXU010052397.1_pt1 | contig 53027 bp, 57 predicted proteins | sample 7278151 | NCBI WGS metagenome assembly JAAUXU01 (sample SAMN14350113, study PRJNA611818) | marine sediment metagenome | isolation source: surface marine sediment (1.8m) | place: French Polynesia: Moorea | collected 2018-08
ACGTGGGACAACGGAACAAGCCAGAATCACACATGGGACAATGAGACGTGGGACAACGGAACAAGCCAGAATCACACATGGGACAATGAGACGTGGGACAACGGAACAGTGGACAATGAAACGTGGGATGACCAAGCATGGCAAAATCACACATGGAACAATGAAACATGGGACCACGAAACAGGGGACAACCAAACATGGAGCAATCAAACATGGGACCACAAAACAGGGGACAATGAGACGTGGGACAACGGAACAGTGGACAATGAGACGTGGGACAATGAAACAAGCCAGAATCACACATGGGACAATGAGACGTGGGACAACCAAACGTGGAACAATGAAACTTGGGACCACGAAACAGGGGACAACCAAACATGGAGCAATCAAACATGGGACCACAAAACAGGGGACAACCAAACGTGGAACAATGAAACTTGGGACCACGAAACAGGGGACAACCAAACATGGAACAATCACACGTGGGATAACCCAACGTGGGTAAATGACTCGTCGACCTCCACTGGTTTGAACTCTTCATCCCTTGACTGGACCTTACCTGAACATGTTTTTGCTGCGGCTGTCAACTGCAGTGACGAGCAGATATTTCGACTGAGCAAGTGTCAGCTCGAACAAGATCCCCGTGACTGCGAGCTGGCCATTCTTGCTGACTGTAGTGGAGAAGCTAGCGGAAAACCCGAATGCCATGACAGAAGGGACTTGATCGGCTGTCTCATCACCAATCCTCGGAATATAGACCTGTGCCGCTCCATATGTCGAGAACAAAACAGAAGACACTCTTTTCTGCAGAGAGTTTACTTCGGCACAAGGAAGTTTGCTTGGTCTCTTGTCAATTGGGTTGGAACTATCATCTCCAACGTCTTCAAGGAAAACAGGGGTGAATAAGCCACTGAACTCTCCTTCTGTAATCTCGTACACTGTAGGGTAGTCATAGAAATACTTCTCGCGCTATTTATCACTACCGCTCGTAGCGGAACAGCCATTTTTACACATGATATCGGCGTCTTTATTCCCGAAGGCGAATTACATTCATACTATTGATTATGTCTATTGATTGCATTTTATCACTCCGATGTTTCGTTGCTGGAGGCGGATCCACCTCGACTGCTGCCGCCGTTGAAGTCTTCATTCTCGCGGTCGTTGCCGCCTCGGTTCAGTTGCTTCGGAGTTGCTTGCTGCAGCTGGTCCTCCTGGAGGGTGGCGCCGCACATTGGGCAGTCACGCCCGGACTGAGCCAGCTTGAGCAGCTCTGATCTGAACCCGGGGAATGAACAATTTCCGCATAGTGCCAGATCCGTGGCCACCACGTGATATCCGGTGGCGACGCAATACGGGAGGGCCGACTTGCAATGCGCGCAGTACAATTCTGCCTCGGACACCGGGTTCGAGCAGAACGGGCACGGAGTCGCCTTGGGGGGCTCCTCATCCCCTTGCTGACCAGTGCGTGACCGGTGGCGGATAATATCCTCGAATTTCTTCCTGTACTTGGCGTCGATTTGAGGTCTAAAAAAAGTACAAATTTCCATGAAAAGATACCATACAGAGAGAGTACCCGTATACCAACCTATGCTCTGGTCGCATTAGGACTGTGGCGTACTTGAAGGCCGACTCATAGAGGTGGGATCGGTGGCACTCGATGACGGTTGATGTCAGGATGGGCACGACGTGCGTCGGGAAGCGTGAGATGCTCTTGGCTATGCGCAGCAGCATCCGCGCCGCCTTCAGGTGGTCGCCGGAACGCGCGTGAGCGCGCGCAAGCCTATATGAGTGCAGGAGTACAAGCGCGGCGCGCATCTCCGCCGGGACCGAGAGCGCGTGCGCTGATAACTCCTGATGCATGTTGAACAGGACGTCGTGGGCGTTGCTGTAATTGCCTAATGACTGCTCTTCTTTAGCGATGATCACCGCAGTTTTGGCCGCCTTCTCGTACTGGCGCAGTGCCATATACAGACGGAAGAGGTGTTTGGCGTCTTTGGGCACACCGTCTGTTTCCCCCATGAGGAAGTCGATGAGCTGGCGCGAGAGGTGGGAGTCGCCCGACTTGCCCACTGCCTCGATGGCCAAGGCCAGTGCCTCCGCCTCGGCGCTCTCATTCGTCGATGCCGCCTTAAGGAAGTGACGCAAGGCCTTTGAATAGTGCCCTGCCTTGCTGAAGAACCTTCCAGCCTGCAAATTGTTACGTTCAGCCTCAAAATGGAGAGCCATGCTGTTGTAGTCTTCAACGGTGGCATCGTCGCCAACAATGCCAGCAAACAGGTCCATCTTTCCGTGCTGCTGGGCCAGCTGGAACGCCTCGTCCACACATCTGGAAAGGACCAAGAACTGGATAGCGGAATTGAAGTCGCCAAGACGAAGGAAGAACTTTGCAACAAGTCTGGCGCCTTCGACGCTGCGTGTCTCCTTCACAATTTTCACGGCGGCTTCGGGATCGTTCAAATGGTCCAAGTAGACTCGCACCGCGCTGTCAAAGTCCCTTGCTGCCGTGTAGGCTTGCACGGCCTCTGCGTAGCGCCCATCGGTTTCTTTGGCTTTTGCGTACTGCAGTTGGATCTTTGGCGATGAAATGTTGGGCAGCAACTCACCGATCTTGGCCCAGTTTTTCAGCTTAATGTAGAGATATGCAGCTTTGTCGAAGTAGCTGGCGCTTTCGTAGAGCGCCGCCGCCTCGGAAAACTGCTTCATGGCTTCCAAGATTTCAGCGCATTCTCTCGTGAGTCCCCGTTGCCAGCCGGACTCCCTGCAGATGGATACGCCCTCACGCACGTTGCCGCAACGCATGGACATTCGCGCCACTCCTCCTCGACAAAAAGCATTATGTTCCTCCCCGTCTTCGTCGGCCGGGTTGGTCAGAAGGCCTCTTCGATAATGCGCCAATGAATTGGCGTAGTCGCCCGTGAACTCCAACTCCTGGGCGTATTCCTTGGAAATGAATGGGATCTCCTCGGGTGCCAGCTTGTTGGCAAGGTGGAGCGCCTGGTCCCAGTGTAGGAGATCCCTGCGCATATGTAAAGCCTCTGTCGGCACTGAAGATTGCAAGTAGAGCGCCTGCGCAGAGTCATATTCGCCCAGCACCATGTGCACGTGTCCGGCGAGCAACTTCTTGTCCTCCACGTCAGCCAACTCCTCCAGTGTCCAGACCATCCCGACGTCGCCGACGCGGCGAAACACGCGCGCCGCAAACGAGATCTCCAGTCGACGCAGCGCGGCGTCACCCAGTTGGTGCCAGGTTTTCTCTTCATCCAGAACCTGTTCAAAGGAAGGCATCACGTCACTATTTATACACTCAGATGCTCTTCCAACGGTCCCGATGGTTTTACCTGACAGATCGCCCACGCGTTCCGCAGTCTGCCAAGGGCCACGTTCTTTTGGAGCACGCTCCTTAGGTCATCGTTCGAGTACTCGCTTATGTTGGGAGAGATCTCATGCGTGGTCAAGGTCAACTTGACGAGCTTTCCGCTTTGCGTCTGTAAAGAAACTTCACCGCCGAAGAGCAGCACCGGATGTTGTCCTGAAGGAACCCGAGTGGTGCCGAGGCTGGAACAGCTGGGTCCGTCCGGGTCGTCACCGTTGACGAGGAAGGTTGTTAGTTGCTCTCCATCGAAGGTGACAAACACGTCCTTGTCCGTGATAGAAAAGTCCCACAGAATCTTCTTTACCTTGTCAGGGAATCCCTTTATTAGGGTGAATTCGTCATCGACTGGATTGTACACGTAGCCTTGGGTCTTGGCGTCCACGACGATGCACTTGGTGCCGTTAGGCTCTGGCTCAATCTGCTTAATTCCGGCCATATGCCTGCAGATCAGAAAAAAGTTTGGAAACTGATACGCACAAAAAGTATACCGATCGATCGCGAAAACATGCCTGAATTCGTGCACAGTCGTCCAGTCTTCCAGGAAGAAGTAGGAGATCCCGCCCATGTCAGTGCAGATAATCAAGAAGTCCGGGGTGAGGGCGTGGCAGCTGATGTTGTCATTATTGCGGCCTTGCTCGGGGAATAACTTGCTCTCGCGTTCTTCAGACACAACCTATGAATAATGGCAACAAAATGCAGATCACATACAAATTCCTTACATCGAATTAGTCCTCCTCTACCTCTCCATCGTGTCCCTCGCCTTCCAGCACATGCAGCTGAACCTTCCCATCAAACAGGGCCGCGCAGTAGTCGGCGTTGAGTTGCAGCGACCGCACCGAACCCAGATATTCGCGGTCCCTCAAGAGCTCAGCGGCGCCGGACCCCGCCAGGGCGTAAAACCATGCGCGGTTGTTCATGCCGAGCGCCAGATGGAACGGACCCAGGGCCAGGAATCTGGGTTCGATGTCGGCGTTGACAATCCACGTCTGCTGCTCCATCGAGGAAAGGACGGAGCTTGTCACTGTCACCTGGAGTAAGCTGGTAAGAAAAGCGACCCTCGGACCACAAGCGCTGCCGAGCAAAGGCAGCTTGCTGAGAAAGACGTGGAGGTTTCCCTTCGAGGTGGACACGGCTAGCAGTTGTCCGTCTTCGCTCCACTCCATGTGTTCGAGGCTGCGCTCCTCGTCCAGAGTGATAACGCTCGACGTGTCCTTAAGATCGTGCAGCTCGTGGATCTTGATGGTGTTCTCCCCGCAGGAGGCTGCCTTGCCAATTGCCGTCGAGACGGCGATGCCCGTAAGAGACTCTTTGTGGTTCTTCACTTGAAACAATTCCTGGCCGATCTCTTTCATGTGCGTAGAGATAACCACAAAGTATCCCTTTGAGAAGCCGATGAGGATGTACCCATCTCCATACCAATTGTAGGCAACGATGTCGCCGTACTTGTTCTGGAAGGCCAACTCTATGGGATTCTCCGGGTCATAGAGGTTAAACAGATAGAGTGTCTTCCCTCCCACAATAAGACTGACTGTGTTCTCGCCTGCCCCCGTACGCTCGTCTTGCTTCATCTCCGAGAATTGGATCTCCGTCGGCTCAGCCCGGAGAGTGGCCACCCTCAGGGTATCGCCCTCGGCGTTACTAATGCTCAGCGATCGGTCCTCCGACCCCAATGCCAGGAGGCCACCTGGGCTCCATGCGCCGCAGGTGATTGCTTTGGTGTGCTTTCCGATGATCGGCACCCGCCGAGACGTCTTATGGTTGTAAATCATCAGGTTGCCGCGATACGACCCGATTGCCAGTACGGGGCCTGTCTTGGCCCAAACCAGCACGTTAAGAGGATCCCGGATATCTAAGTTAGAGGAAGCCACGTATATCTATGCGGATCACTTCATTTTGCAGCCCTACTTACTGGTGTCAATCCATTGACTCCGTTGTGTATTTGCGTCCCAGATGAGGAGGTTAGCGGACTTGTCGGTGATGACGGCCAGGAGGTCCCCGTCCTTGTCCCAACCGAAGCAGCAGCACATGCCAGGAAGGCGGATCTGGTCCAGGGTCTCCGCATGCCTGTTATACACGCTGACGATCTGGTCGTAGCCCGTTGTGGCGAGAAATCCGCCACTGGCCCGCTGCCACGCGAAAAAGACGCCGCCGGGGCCGTGGGGAGACTCGAGGGTGAACAACTGCTTGCTGGTCGTGGTTGAGGTCATCGTGAACTCGGATTCAGTCGTTCGGTATTGGCATGACTTTCTCCATTGTCAGCCAGGTATGCAAGGAATTGTTGATCTTATAGGACCTGTGAGCCTCTTTCCTCGCTCGAGTTTGACGTAGGCGTTCACGCAGGCGAGAAGGAGGAAGCAACGCAGGTATGGAAGAGGCTTTCTTAGCGGGGAGAGGTTTGGAGATCTCGCATGCCTCTCATGCAATTTTCTCCACTACAGTACCGGGATAGTTATAACTTCTTCATTGACCTCTTTATTCTTTCACTTGCTCAAATCGACAATGTAACGCCCCTTGGTCTGGCCCTTCAGCATTTTGTCTGCCATGTCAGGGACCTCTTCGAGTCCGAGGACTCTGGCGTCGCCGCCGATCGCGTCCAGCTTGCCACTATTCAAGAGGATGGGGACGAAAGTGGAGTAGATTCGCTGGCGAAATTCACGGGGGTTATAGGCAGTGTCAACGCCGGCCAGCGTCACGCCTCTGAGGATGAAGGGTGCCACCGTGGTGTTGAGGGCCATGCCACCTGCTAGACCGACAGCTGTTACGCACCCGTAGAACTTGGTCATGGAGAGAGAGTTGGCCAAAACTTTGTCGCCGACAGTGTCCACGACACCAGCATACAGCTCCTTTGCCAATGGCTTGGGCTCCACCTCCATATCCTTTCGGGCTAGCGTCTTGGACGCACCGAGTTTCTGCAACCACTCCTCCGTGGCGGGGTCACCGCTCTTACCCGTCAGCGCCACCACCGAGTATCCCAGCTGTGCCAAGAGCACTGTTGCGATAGTTCCGACCCCGCCGGTGGCACCGGTGACGAGGACGGGACCGCTATCCGGCCGGATGTCATGTCGCTGGAGTGAATCCACGCACAACATGGCCGTGTAGCCGGCGGTGCCGATGCGGGCGGCATCGCGGGGACTCAAGCCTTCGGGCAGCGGTTGTGCCCAGTCAGCGCGAACCCGTGCCATTTCCGCGTAGCCGCCAAAGTGATCTGTGCCCAGTCCGAAGCCGTTCAACACGACATTCTGGCCCTTCTGGAAGTACCCATTTGAACAGTCCAGAACCTCGCCGACGATATCGATTCCAGCCACCATGGGCGTTATGAGCCCTGGGTAGCGGCCAGCGACCACCAGAGCGTCCTTATAATTAAGCCCCGAGAATCTGACCGAGACGGTAAGGTCGCAGTCACCCGGGACCTTCTTGACGGCGCTCGCCAGTGGGAGGTCCTCCCAGCGTAGACGCTCCAGGGCCGCTGGCGCCTTCTTGGCGCGCGTCACCAATGCGCGGAACGTGGACGACGAACTCATGGAGAAGGACTTTAAGACTCCTTTGTTAGGCGCTGGCAGCTCGTGGTTCTACCGTGTTGTTATGTAACTGTCGAGGGCTGCCTGCCCGCCGGCCTGTTTGTGACAGCCTGAGAAGAGAGATAAAAAGAGTGGTGAGGGAGTCTCAGATCACTCAATGACCAGATGTACTCACTTCCAGATCATGGCCGATCCCGATACGCTGATCAAGGCCAAGATCCACTACTATGGCCGGGAGAGGTATTATCACGCTATGCAGGTGGCCGCGGTGGAAGGCATGAAGCGATTCAGCGGCGATCCCGCCTTCAAATTTTTTTACGGGATGGCTCTCGTGCTGGAGGGTAGGGTCCAAGAGGGGATCCGAGAGCTCGACCAGCTGCAACACTACTCAGAGGTTGACCACCATGGCGCGGATTGCTGAACAAATTTCTCTCTGACCTTTGTTTCATTTAGGTGATGCTCGGTTCGCTGCTCGCTCTGATCCACGCGCACAAGCTGTGCCTGACTGTGGACAAAGAGGCCGTGGCCAATTACGACGCTAAACTGAAGGAGGAGCGGAAGCGCGCCGATGACCAGACTCTCTATTACGCCGGGGTCTTCCTCATGCACGTGAACAGGGCAGAGAAGGCCAAGGAGTACGTGGACAGACTGCTCAAGATCAACCCGCAGTCCAAGGACGGACTCGTCCTCAAGGGATGGGTCGAACTGAGCCAGCTACGATCAGGAGGGCAGCAAGGCTCAGGGCCGCCGCTTCAGTTCTTCGAGGGGAGTAGTCCCAGAACAACTGCTCCATGTCAACGCTTTGCTTGAACTACTTGGAGTTGAAAAGATCGCCCGGGGAGAAGACTTGAGACTCGGTGTTCACTAGTCTTCTCCTTCATTGGGGCCACGGTGGAATCGATGAAAATGGCTAGAAAAGAGATCTAGTTCTGTTTTCAGTTACCTTCAAATATTAATAGTACTCGGTTAGGATCACTAGTTACAGTTCTGGAACTACTCCCTTTAAGGCTGTGCTGAAGACCAACAGCCGGCAGATCGAGGCTCTCTTCGGCAAAGCAAAGTACTATGAAATGTGCGGCCAGTTCGACGAGGCCAACAGAGTTCTCAGCACGCTGGTCGTCGTCTACCCCAAGTTCGCTCCGCCCCTCGTCGAGAAGATGAAGGTTGAGCTCGCCTTGCAGGACTGGGAGCAGGCGGAGGACACAGCCGGGCGTGTCATGGCTGTCGAGCCGAGGAACATTGAGGCGATGCGATTCAAGGTACTACAGCTCATGTGCCGAAACGGTCAGTACGAGGAGGCGAGCATGAACCTGCGACGCCTCTACGGCGAGCTCGAGCGCTCGGAACCCAAGAACGCCGTGCAATTTCACGCCAATGCTCAGCTCTTTGCCCGTATCGGTGGCAGAGACCCCCTCGTTCTGGAGGCTACAGCCATGTTCGCCGAAAAGGCCGCCTCGGTGGATTCCAACAGTTCCATCTGTCTCGCTGAGGTAAACAAGACTTGTGGATAGGCTAATACTGCATACATGTTATGACGTGCATTGTATTATACAACTTGTGACATAATTTATAAGTAGTTGCCAGTGTTCATACTAAACCTGCTGCTCTTCCCACTTCAGGTGGGTTACCAGTGCCTTCTGCGCGGCAAGGTAAAAGATGCCCACCGCTATTACAAGACAGCCACAAAGTTGGACGAGACCTCCGTGATCGCCCTGAGCGGGATCATCGCGTGTCAACTGCGCGAGGGACAGCTGGAAGTGGCCAAGGAGCAGCTCGACTTCTTGCAGGAGGTGCAGCAAAGTGTAACCAACAGATCTGAGATCCTCTACATGAGCGCAGTCTTGGGCAGGCAGACAGGAAAGGCAACGGCAGAGGTGGTTGTCAAAGCTTGCAGTTTTAGGCAGTTTTATTATGATGCATCTGTGTTATCACCGATTTTAGGTTCTGACGCTCCTTAACGACGCGGTCGAGGCTCACTTCAAGAGCGTCCGCGGACTAGCCTTTGGCGCAGAGTACCTGACCGTGTTGAACCCAGACTACGTCACCACTCTAGTCAAGGAGTTCCTCCTGCACTCTCCCCCGGAGCCTGTTGGCCAAGGTCAAGCAGTCTCGCCAGCTCTCAAAAGGATCCTCATGATCTTGGAACCAGTGACCAAAGTGTGTCCGGGACTTCGAGACGCTCAGTTCCTGGTGGCAAAGGCGCGCTACCTCGCAGGAGACTCAAAGGCCGCCGTCACCACCCTGCACCACATCCTGGATAGTCTCGATCCCACCTTCGCCGACGCACATTTGCTCATGGCGCAAGCCCAGTTGACGCAGGGAAACCTCATCAATGCCCAAAAGAGCCTGGAGGTGGGATTAGGCTACAACTTCGAGGTTCGCGATCACCCTGTGTATCACCTCATCAACGCCAAAGTGCAGAAGGAGCAAGGCGACTTGGACGCCGCTATCAAGACCTTACAGACGGCTATGAAACTGGACAATAGCAAGAAGAGCAACGGCGGCGTCGACTTCTCTCGCACTGACAGCGTTTCACTGTACCTGGAGTTGGCCGACTGCTACCGCCTGAGTGGCCGCCAGCAGGAAGCCGCCAAAGTGATGCAAGAAGCGATGACTAAATTTCAGGGTTCTGGCGAGGAGATGCGCCTTACCGTGGCCAACGCCGATTTAGCGTTAGAGAAAGGCGACGTCGACTCCGCCCTGGACATCTTGCGTTCCGTGGGGCCCGAGCAGCCCTACTTCGTACAGGCAAGAGAAAAAATGGCGCACATCTATCTGCGCTACAGAAAGGACAAGCGTGCGTACGCCCAGTGCTACAAGCAGTTGGTGGAGAAGGCCCCGACGGCGCAGAGCTACGTACTGCTGGGAGATGCATACATGGCTATTCAGGCAGGCTCAATCTGAGTAGTTTCGTGGGGGATGTACAAATCATGAGTGTCTCTTTCAGGAGCCAGAAAAAGCACTGGAAATCTACGAACAAGCGGTGAAACGCAATCCCAGGGACCCTGTCCTGGCCGCCAAGATGGGCAAGTCGCTGCAACGCACACACCAGTACGGCAAGGCCATCAACTATTACAAGGAGGCTGTCAAGGGGGAAGATCACAACGCGGCGCTGAGGTACGACCTGGCGGAGCTGCAGATGCGCCTTAAGCAATATGAGAAGGCCGAGCGCACTGTGGCTCAGGCGCTGGAACGAGTCGAGTCCGACCTGGAGACTGAAGCGCGGTTCAAGGCGCTACTTGCAGACGTCCAGGAACGCGCTGGCGACTCCACGTCGGCCTTGCACACGCTGGAGGCGGTTAAGGAGGCACGGGCTCGGATCCTGAAGCGGGCGCAAGTCGATGGCGCCAGTGGGAATGAGGAGATGCGCAGTCTGACTGCTGCCGTGTGTCATAGAATGGCCGAACATGCCGTGGACCGCCGGGACTATGACGGGGCGATAGCGCAATACAAGGAGGCGCTGCAGTTCTGGCCGGAGGACGAAGCTGCGTTATGCGCGCTCGCGAGACTATACTTGATGATGGACGACCTCGACCAGTGCCAGTACACATGCATGGCGCTTCTGAGGAGCGATGCAGACAACGAGGAGGCCACCATCATGATGGCCGACCTCGCATTTCGCAAGAATGACTACGAATCGGCCATGCTACACTTCAAAAGCCTTCTGCAAAGACGCCCCGACTACTGGGTGGCGCTAGCGCGTCTGGTAGAAGTGATGCGTCGTACAGGACACCTGGAGGACGTCCCACAGTACCTGGCCAAGTCGGAGGAGTCGGTCGGCGCAACTCGCGCCGCTGCAGAGCCAGGACTTTGCTTTTGCAGAGGTCTCTATGAGTGGTACGCGGGCAATCCGAACGACGCGCTCAAGCTGTTCAACAGGTCCAGGAAGGATAATGAGTGGGGCCAGAGGGCAATTTACAGCATGATCGAGATCTGTCTTAATCCAGATAACGAGGTGCGCACTGTAGAGGAGGAGGACCTGATTCTTGGGCAAATATGGGAAATGGACCTGCCACTTTGATATCGATGTGGGGCCTCATGTAAGGTGGAACACTACTTAAATACCAAATAAAGGCTGCAGCCTCGCAGAGGCAGCCCAAGGAAGAGAGCTTTGGAGCTGTGGTTGCAGGTCTGAGGAGCCTCAGCAGAAAATTTTGTTTGCCTTAAAGACCTTTCGGACGACGACTGATACTAACTCCATAATCTTTATGGAGTTTTTAAAAAGATATCAGCTTTTACGTTTTACCAAACACTTCAAGATGCATCCAACAAAGAATTTTCAAGATATGTTTCTGTGTTTCAATACTTAATTCAAAATTTTGCAAGGCGGTTGCCTTTTTTGCGAGGTGTAGTCGAAAAGAAGTATTCAAATTGACTCGGGTTCCATGTCACATCAAACCCACATATCAATGCTGCAAGTTCCAAAATTGTTGAGAATCCATTCAACATTCATGCCTCCGTACGTAGCTCAAGTTTTTCTATCTCTCTACAGATGTTAGGTGGTGAAGTATTCGAGAGCGTTGACGCCGAGGTGCATTCTGATTCCTTAGACAGCCAAGAAATGGCTCTCCGCACAGCAGAGAAGCTCCTGAAAGAACTGAGGCCGAAACCGGGACAACAGGTTAGCTAACAGTGACCCGACGATGATCATAATCAGGGTGTCAATGCTGTGTTCCCCTGCAGATGGTGAGCTACCAGCTGCTACAAGGGATGTTGCAGTTGGCAACTAAGAACAAGGCGAACGTGGAGCGCGCGTTGCAGGACTTCATGACCATAGCCTCGCAGGAAGACACCAGCGGCAACGGCCGCGAGAGCGTGGGAGCCATCCTAGGCATGGCAACAGCGCATCAGCTACTGAAACAGACCCCGCGCGCAAGGAATCAACTCAAGAGGGTCGCCAAGCACAGCTGGAACTTTGAGGACGCCGAGCAGTTGGAGCGCTGTTGGCTGCTGCTCGCCGATATCTACATCCAGGTTCAAACGCTGTAAGAACTTCATCATGAACTGCTAATTGGTATTGCTTTCGTCAGGGTGGCAAATACGACATGGCGACCGAGCTGTTGCGCAAGGTGCTCCAGCACAATAAGTCAAGCACGAAAGCATACGAATACATGGGCTACATCATGGAGAAGGAGTCCTCCTACAAGGACGCTGCCCAACACTATGAGCAGGCGTGGAAGTTCAGCAACAAGGGCAACCCCCCCGTCGGTTACAAGCTGGCATTCAACTATATGAAGGCCAAGAGGTTCACGGACGCTATTGATGTCTGCCACGACATCCTGGAGAAGTATCCAAACTACCCGAAGATCAAGAAGGAGATCTTGGACAAGTCAAGAGACAACTTAAGGAAATGATTTCACCTTATCATAACTGTCTAGTCATTAAATATTAAACATGAGGCTGAACAAGTCAGTGCTTGTATTTTCAAAAGCACGTGAGGTCAACATTACCTGCTCGTAACGCGCACATCCACTCACCCGAATAAAACCAAGACATTCGCACCCTCAAGGACTGCTTCCTTTTCTCTTTTCTGCTATTTTTACCAGCATGGAGTTCCCGCAGATGAAGGTGACGACCCCCAGCATTATCAGGTACTTGAGCGTAGTGAACATGTTGAGGTTCAGCCAAAAGTAGACATACAGAGTGAAGATTGCAGCCAGGAAGAAGTGAAAACCCACCGCTGAGAGGCTGAGAGGGAAGCCTGACACATTCACTCCAATCTTATACCATCCCACTAGCATGACCAGGATAGGCAGCAGGCAGAGCAATGTGAACATTGTGGAAACGGTTGGTGGGGGAAGGACTTCAGGTTCCCTGAATTTGTGCCTTATCTCTGGCTTAGGGCCCGTGGTAGCTGAGGAAGGTTGGTCAGAACTAGCGACTTCCTGGAGTTTCAGCTCTAAGTCAGTCAGATGCCAGGACACCGGGTTGCTGACGGTCGCGTCTCCAACGATGAGGTGCATCTCGTACTTGCCCGTACGGCCGCCGAAGTCCTTGGCTTTGGCACCCAAATCTAGGTCAAAGCGGTAGACATTAGCAGCATCTGGCTCGGCCACAAAAATGATCTCTGCTCCGCTCTGGACATGCAGAAGTCGTACGAAAGCTTGGTGGACGCGGATTTTTTCTGCAGCTCCATCGGTCAGTGCAAACTTGAATATGACCTTGTGGTGGTGATCTGCCTGCAGCAGCTTTGCCGACTTGGTTGGGTGTGTCAGCGCGGTGAGTTTGGGCGCCGTTGTCTGATCAGCGTCGACCACCCCGACTTCAGCGCCAGTGACAGTGACTTTACCAAGAGCCTTCACCAGGAGGATTGCACCCGTGTTGCCGGCTAGTCTGGAATCTGGCTTCTGTGGCTCAGCATTCACCGTAAGCTCGTAGAAGCCTCTTCCAGGCTTAGCAGCCATGAGATCGATCTCGTATGTGGAACCATCAGCAGCCACGGGTGACATCTTGCCCTTGGAGAGAACTATTGCGCCATCACTTTGGCGCATTGCCGATTCCACCTGCAGGGACATTGCGCCCAAGGACTTTCCAAACAGATCAGTCACAGACACCTGAACTTTGGGAGTGGCAGCAGACACTACGGCTGGTGACGTGAGAGAGATGCTGACTGGCACCACAAACTTGTTAGTTGTCAACGTGTTCATAGCCTCCAGCAAGTTGAATCCGCCCTTGGCCGTTTGGACGCTGCGACGGTTCAGAAAGTAATTGGCAAACTTGACGGTTTGCATCTTTCCTATCGGCGGCGCCTTGCCATGCTTAGCCGCCAGCTCGAAGGCGCCGGAGAGGATGAAGTTGGTGGCTGAAAGACCGCCCTCAAATTGCAGCATCTTCCCGTCCACCTCGTCGGCCTGGACGACAGCGTCGTTGATGCGGTCGAAGATGGCTTTGACGTCTACGCCTTCTAGGGAGGCAGCGGTACGAAACGCAAAACCCAAGCTGGACAAGCTGTCATCTTTCTTGAGCGCAGACGGCAGGTTCTTAAGGACGGTGGCCGAATCGACCTTCTTGCCCAGGGCCTTCTGCGCCAGCACGGCGAAGTGGACGTCGGCCGCGGAAGAATCAGAATAAGTCTTTAGCAGCTACGAACAAAGAAAGACACATGTAAGAGTACCCAACGTGTCCAAGTACACATTAGCGTTCATACCTTTTCTGCCTCTGACGTCACTTTGAAGTTGCACTTTGCTGCCTTCCCCGCGACCGCCGCGTAATAGAGTCCCTCCAGGTCGCTGCCGCGCAGCGCCGGTTTCATCTGCTCGCACAACTTTTGCGCTTCGGGCACGGTCTCGCCGAGGAGTTCGAGGCCGCGGATGGCGAAGTGGGTGATCGCCAGGTCTTCGCCGCCGGCCAAGGCGGCCGTGAATACCGTTTTAAGCCTCTCCTTGTCTGCTGCAGTCAGGTGCGAGGAAGGAGTCAGAGCCTCGGAGGCCGGGAGCAGGTGGCAGGAGCAGAAGAGAACGGCGAGAGTGAAAAAGACGCAATCCATGACGGAGTCGTCGTTACCGACCGGGACCGGGTGAAGACAAGGTTTGTTTACGAGTCTGTGAGATAGGTGACGTGTAGTAGGAAAGCAGCAATGCAGAGGTTGCCACAAGTTTGTCGGTGACAGTGCAGAACCACCGAGACCTGCTTGGGCGACACGTACAGCTAGTGGGCGTTTTGTGGTTGGCCGCTCTGTCTCCGCACGCCGGTGGCCGGGAGGGTGGGGGGCAAGCCCAAGCCGGCCCTCTGGATTGCTTCACCGGCAGCAGCAGTGATTGGCCTGATCCAGCCTGATCTGTCCATTTGCTGCAGCCTTCTCCTTCCGTCCCTAACACTAGCGTTGTCCCGAGCCCTCAGTTTCAAAGCTTCTTGAAACACTATCAAAAAGGCTAATGAACCTTCTCTTAAGTACTCCAAAATATGGCCTTAGGAAACAACAGCTTGGGTAACAGCAGCTTAGGACTAACATAGCGTGACAGAGTAGCGAGAGAAAGAGGATTTTCTCTGTTTTGTTCTTGTTATATAAGTGGTTGTTACTGATCAAAACAATGATAGCTTGGTGTTGTTCGTAAAGCCCTGACAGGATTTTGACTGTTATTATCTTAACCTATCAGTCCTCGGATCCTGGAGAAGAGTCAATAAGAGAGCAATCCCGCAGAGATGGAAATGAAACAAGATTTCTTGCCCTAGGAAAGGCCAGCCGGTAATTCCATGGAGAAGCGAGGTGAAGTTATCACAGCTGTCATCTCCTATGACCAAGATACTGTGAAAAAAACCGTTTGCTGATCACAAAATCTTGAGAACAAGAAAGTTGAAGCCCCCTGATCATCAACTCATCTGGCAATAATGATTGGAGGGTCTTGGCTGCCCGGGTCATGTTGGGCGTCTTCAAGTATGAGCAGGACTTGCAGATGGCCAGGACTTCATGATGTCACCTTCCACCCTTCCGGGCAAGTCAACACGCGGAATCTGAGGAAGTGGGCATTTGAAAAAACCCACTTGGTAGTGGAATTTGACAAGAACTCATCAAACACTACGGTCTGTTGTGCTGCAAACAGGAAGAGAATCATACGGTAAATTTTCCAATTGTCTAAGAATGCTCAATGGCTTCTTTCTTCTCTCTTGAACTGCTGGATCCAAGATACACCTTTTACAGCATGAATGAGAATCTCCCCATTGAACTAGAGAATTGCAGTTCACATGTTGGAAAATAGAATGGGAGGAGGAAAGATTAGGAAATTTTAAAGGCAGGACTTGAGTGAATGAAAGGAAGATTAAAGAAAGGCTGAGGAGTCATCACAATTCATGGAAAACATGTGGAAGTGCGATAATCTGTTATGTTGAATGTGTAACCACTTTCAAACCATGATCAAACCTGAAGATGTAAGTGCAAATTCCAAATGTGCAAAAATCCAGACAATCCCAGGACTTGAAATTGAGATATATGTAGGGTGTAAAAAAAAACCAGCAGAACTTTATGAACGTGCTGTATTTTGTAATAAAGCTCAAATGATTGGAGCCCTTGAGAACCACTTCTCTCTCCTCTTGAAGTTGCGAACAGATTGGATTCTCGGGCCCGACCTCGCGGCTCGAACCATCACTAAATAACAGTAAGAACTTGGAAGGGAAAAGGGGAAAGGAAGTCTTTTGCTAAAGGAATCAAAACAGAAAACATATCAGAAGTGAGTCAGAACTGTGTAATCATAACAGTTACACGGTTACCAAAGAAGTGCGGGAAGACGGTTTAACCTCTCTGATTTCTTTAAAAATGACTTATGTTTACTCGAAATTTTGCTTGTTGAATCTTTAAAACAACTAAAACCTTTTATGACTTCAGACTTCAAAATGGCCGTGATAAGCATGCTCCTCTCGGAGATCTCAGCCCATTCCTTGGCCTTGTTGCTTTTGATAACCGTGTATTGCTGTTGCATCTAGCCCGTCATGAGAAGGACAGTGATAGGATCAGGAGGATTACACAGCACAAAATAGTTGTACAGGTAGCAATAGTAGTGGTGCTGCCTCTGCCACCGGCATCATGACTATTGGTGGCAGCATCCGTATCAACACATTGGGGCTCACAGTCGCCTCCTTGTCAGTGCTGGGGGCGCTCTGGTATTGCTTCGGCGTCTCCTCCAAAGTGTCTTACTACCATGGTCCCAAACCTGAAGATGCTGGCCTGGTAAGCGTCCGTCAGTTGTTGGCTGTCAGCTTGGAAGCTGCTCGGCGGGGTGGCCGGGAGGTTAAGCGGGTCAGGGAGGCCGCTGACATTGGCGAGAAGTCCAAGGGCAAGACAAGAGAGGGAGCCAACAATCCTGTCACCGATGGAGACGTACTTTCACACCGAATCATGTATTATTCCATTCTGAAGGCGTTCCCCAAGCTCAGCATTATCTCGGAGGAAAACGATCCGCAGCCTGTTGACATGAAGGAGATCCCGGATGCTCCATTGAATGACCCAGAGATAGATAAGGTTGTGCCAGATGAGGACGACGTGTTCTTACCCATCGAGGACGTGGATGTGTGGATTGACCCTCTGGACGCCACCCAGGAATATACTGAAAGCCTGCTGCACTACGTGACCACCATGGTGTGTGTGGCGGTCCGTGGTCGTGCAGTTGCTGGCGTGATTCACAAGCCTTTTGAGGGAGACAAAGGTGTCAGCGCTTGGGCCTGGGCTGGACCTAAGAGTTTCATAGGAGAGACACTGGCCTCTGACCTCGAGTGGCAGGCCACGCACAAGAAAAGAGACCTGGTATGTACTCACTACCAGCACTATCTCGACCTAAAGCAACAGCTAAGACGTATAATGATTAATATTTTTCTGTCTCTTGACCAGGCTCACTCTCGCTTAATCGTATCGCGCTCCCACGCTGGCAAGGTGCATGACGTGGCTGAGGAGGCATTCGGGCCTAACGCAAAGGTGACGCCGGCTGGTGGTGCCGGCTTTAAGTCTTGGGAGGTGGTCCGTGGCGAGCAAGACGCATATGTGCATGTGACCCTGATAAAGAAGTGGGATATCTGCCCTGGAGACGCCATCCTCAAGGCGGCTGGTGGCACACTCACTACCTTGGACGGCAGATCCATTGACTACTCAGGCGGGCCAAGACATGAGGAGAAGAATGAAGGAGGAGTTTTGGCCACCATGCATGATCATGATGCATTTGTGGCAGCTCTCAAGACCAGATGAGAGTCCGGTCCTAAGGACGCACATGCTTACCAAAGGCAGAAGTTATGCCATGACTGAGAGACATTTGCTGTGAAATCCTTGGATGACGAGATACTCAAGTCCGTGCACTGTGCACTTGTTGGTGTCACGATCTAGATTCACGGGTATATGATGACCCGAAAGTATGTGCATGGTGCGACCTACGAAGCGCCTACCTGTATGTCAGTACAGAGAGTAAAAACGGTCACAAGATTTTAATGTTGGTGAAATCAACCTTCGCTGTTGTCTCTGTTTCAATTCCGGACCAGTTGGGGGAAACTGTGAGGTCACGTGCACAACTGCTTAGCCCTTGAGCCAGCTTGGTCTCCGAAGGCCAACAAGACGGCCAACGTCAGCACCATCATTCTCAGCTTTGTTTGGACTCCATCCTATGCTTGGCTGGTGGCGATGTGCTAAATGGGACAACCTCGTACTAAGAACACTTGTTTTTGACGAAATGCCGCCCATAATCTCACCTCTTCGAACTCCAATTCCACCAAAGATAGGCAAAACAAACAGCAATGTCATCAATAATATCTTTTTGTTTCCTACTTGTCAAAAGTGTAGGCGCGATGTTGTTAAGTGAAGAAAGAAACTCATTAGGTTTGTGCCCATCTTAACTTTGTAATTCCTCGGAGTCTCTTAGGAAGACTCTCCAAAGGCAACAGCTGATGTGGAAGTTTTGTTTAGAGGCTGCTGATGTCGGCAGCTTGTCGACTGCGGCCCTCGGGCTGCAAGGGCCAGACTCGGCTGAGGCACGATGAGGCCTGGTACTCGAGTCACAAGGTAAGTTGGTCAAACCTCATCCCGTTACCAAGTTGAACACGCTTTAGAGGATTTGCGCCTCCACGAAAAAGTTTAACTAAGTTTACTTAGCTTACGTTGGGCTAGAATCGAATCCCTCCTCCGTTTGATGGAGAAAGCAACAAGACCGGTGGTTTCAAGCCTGGGCCCACGGCTTGCCCCACCACTACCCATTACTCACACTCAGGCAGCCACCCAGTGCTGCCTGGCTTTGCGCTGCCTCGTCTCGCTGGAGAGGGTCCCGGAGCAGACGCGATCGAAATTCGTCGAGGAGAAAAGGAGAGACGACAAGATGCAGTTGCAGCTGGGGGTTGCCTTGAAATAGAAAGCAGAAGCGAGCTTACGCGACCTTCCAGAGAGAGTTCTGGACCCTATACAGTGCGATAGGAGGGTGGAGAAGAAGAGCTGTTCACCGACATGGCTACCACGGCCCCCCCGGTGGTGAACGGGAACGACGATGTCTCCCAGGACCTGCTAATCGATATGAAAGAGTCTGAGCTGCATCGCCACGACAGCCTCACCCTGTTGCTGTACACGCTTCTGCTTACCCTCACTGTCCTCACAGTCTGGCTCTTCAAGCACCGGCGCATCAGGTATCTGCATGAGACGGGGCTCGCCATCTTCTACGGGCTCGTCGTGGGTAAGTGTGACTCATACCAGTTGTGACAGAAGAAAGAATGACTCCAAGTATTTCCTCTCAGGCGCCATCATTCGTTACGGCATGGGGAATGTAGGGGACAAAGTGACAACCTCTGACGTGCGCCCTACCGGCGACACGGGGAACATTCAGAACGGTAGCTCCAACGGGTCGACCGGCGTCCTCTTGGGCGGTGTCGACGCCATCCATTCGAAGACGGCCGTCAAGAATCTCACGGGCGGCACGACGTCGTCTTCGTTTGAAGGCGAAGTCAGGGATGCTACGGAGGTCAACGAGATTGACCAGAAGGCCACCTTCGACCCCGAGATCTTTTTTAATGTGCTACTGCCTCCCATCATTTTCCACGCTGGTTACAGCATGAAGAAGCGCTTCTTCTTTCGTAACATCGGCTCCATTCTGGCATTGGCGTTCGTCGGCACCGTCGTGTCCACCTTCGTCGTCGGGGGAGTCATGTATGGCGTAGCCACAGTTTTCCCTCACCTTAAATTCAGTTTGCTGGACTCATTGCACTTTGGTGCGCTGATCTCGGCAACTGACCCCGTCACGGTGCTTGCTATATTCAACGACTTGAGTGTTGACGTTAACCTTTATGCCCTGGTATTCGGAGAGAGCGTATTGAATGACGCCGTCGCCATTGTGCTTACAAGGACTCTGGAGGACTATGAAAAGGATGCCAAGACAGATGGACAGCAGCCAGCTTATGCGGTAGGTGAATGTAGTGTGTTGTGGTAACTTATTTGTATTATTCTGTTATGCTCTTGGAGTATAACTTAAGTAATCTGCAACTACTGACGTTCAACCTTCTCCTTCCAGATACTCCTCTGGTCAGTGCTTGAGTTCGTTGGCATCTTTGGTGCATCCTTCTTGGTGGGCTCAGTTATGGCCAGCACCACGGCTCTCCTGACCAAGTTTACCCACATCAAGCAATTCCCTCAACTGGAGTCCTCCCTCTTTGTCCTCATGTCGTACTCAACATTCCTTCTGGCAGAGTCTATGAAACTTACTGGAATTGTATCTGTGCTGTTCTGCGGCATCTGCCAAGCACACTACACCTACAACAACCTCTCAGAAGAGTCCCGCTCCATCACCAAGCAATTTTTTGGGCTCCTCAACTTCATGGCTGAGAATTTCATCTTCTCCTACATAGGTGTGTCACTATTTACCTTCCCAAAGCACAAGTTTGACCTCATCTTCATCATTGGATCGTTTGTGGCCATCATCTTGGGTCGTGCCCTCAACATCTACCCCTTGTCATTCATATTAAATTTTGGCCGCAAAACCAAGATCAGTATGAATGTACAGCATATGCTGTTTCTCTCTGGATTGAGGGGTGCCATCGCTTTTGCACTTGCCATCAGGAACACTCTGACCGAGTCACGCCAGATGATCCTCACCACTACTCTACTCATCGTCATTGTGACCGTGGCTGTATGTGGCGGATCTACCCTCAGCCTGCTAACATGGCTTGGCATTCCTATTGGTGTTGGTGAAGAGGAAAGTGCCCCACTTGCATCACCCTCACCCTGCTACGATGAAATGATTGGTGAAAGGGAGAAGCCTTCCGCACCGCCAGGCAAGTCCTGGCTGGCCAAGGTGTGGTCAAGTTTTGACAATCACTACATGAAGCCATTCCTGACTCACAGCAATCCAACACTGATGGAGACTCTCCCGCAATGCTGTCTGCCACTCGCTAGGATGCTCACCTCTCAAGACCAGTTGGCCAGACACCCAGCCTTGCAAATCAAAACCAGTGAGGAGGATGCTGTGGTCTCCAATGACATCCAAAATGACACCGTGGCGGTTTCGGTGCCGCCCACAGCCTTTGCCACTGGCACAAGCAGAGCCAGTGACATGTCTGATGATAGTGATGGCGGCAGCCACACCAAGGACTTCTTGTCAAAGCAAATTCAATCTCACATTTGATTACATCATCTATTTATCTGTGATTCATCTCGTGCCACATGCTTAGACTGTTTTGCACAGTGCACCTTTGCTGCTTTGATGTGAATGTCATTGAACCACTGGCAGAGCTTCACTCATTTCAAAGCCCAGCAGTTGTTGCAATAACCGGTGTTTGTAGATGTCTTCAGTCGCATTAATCATGACGGCTACATTTGCATAATTAGCAGCAAGTTGTTTATATAATATAATTTTTAATCATCACAAGACTATGGAATATATCACGTCATTCACTCTCTTTTTTGCACTTGAGGAGCTTGTGCATGTGCCATATAGGTTTCTCTAGACGGTGACTCATAACTCCACAGCACGAGCATGTCAGTAATACATGCAGTAATAGTCATGCAGTAATACATGGAAAGAGAATATGTTGCGGTTAATATCTATGACTCAGAATTGACTGATGAATATGATACTTGATCATCACAGGAAGCCAAAACAGTCGACCATCAAGAGCTCAGTACGTACTTTAGCGAAATTGCAAAACGAAGAGATGTTGCTCTACACAAAACTTATGTTCGACTTAGAAGCATGTACCTCCCAAATATGAGGTAGATAGGCCACAAATTAAGCAGCTGTACTGACATGTTAAAATTACCCTTAAGCAACACTTGGTTGGTGAATCACCTTATAAGGTTCACGCGAGGGAAGCTTCCAATGTTCTTTAGACTGATCATGTGTTCATTGGCTTAGAAATGCCTTAACTGGCTGTAAAGAGGCCACGGAAAGACCTCCCAGGCCAACATCACACTGAATTTTTGGAAGTGTTCCTGACCAGAAAATGTCCTTTTTTGTTTTCAATGAATTTTGCAAAAAAGGCTACTCGCTGCCCAAGTTACTCTTACGGCATAACTACGCGCTTCGCGCATGTCTGCTTTGGTGAAAGCAGCGTGCATCGATAGGAACGTCAATATTGCGTACCCTGTATTTCTGCAGCTGTGCTCTACGCACTGGATCTTGTGGCCAGGAAGAACGACGTTTCTGTCTTTTACAGTCATCAGAACAACCTAAATTATTTTTTATAGCTCGACGAGCCGCAGATTAAGACGAGTAAGAAGTGTACAGACTTTATTGAACTTCACAGTGTCTCCTGATCCAGGCAAGCCAAACCAGATATTCAGGCCAAAGCCGATCAAAGAAGCAGGGCTTCTCTTTAGAGCAAGTCCCTCAGATGCACCTTCTTCTTTGCTCTGTCCTTGCCTCGAGGTCTGTAGTCATGGTTATCTCCATCATCTGACCAGAGTCTCCTGACATGAGAAAGGCTTTCTTGAAATATGAGGTCCATGAGGTCCATGACGGATGGGTTCTGCTGTCATTACCTGTTCACCTTGGGCGCCGGCAAAGTCTCTTCCAGGATTTCTTGGTACCTCCGCCGATATTCCTGAGGCGTCAATTTGGTCAGGGATTCGTCGGAGTGAGGACTTAGTCTAAAGCAATTTTCAGATGAATAAGCGATTAGGCTTGGTCTCATTAGATTTACAGATGCTTTAGTTTTACCTGTGATGCGCCTTGTAGATGGCCTCGTGTCTGGGGCTGTTGCCGCATACCAGGACGCGGTTGCGGAAGAATCTGGCCGGAACCCAACGGAAGGAAAAAAGCCAATCTCGATAAATCTTGTAGTCGTTCATGATGGCCATTACGTGGTCCACGTTTAAGTCCACAGTCATGCTGTAACAATGCCGTATCACTGTAAAAAAAAAACGCAGGCGACTACCGTCAATCCTTTTTCTTTTACCCAATGGTGTTCTTCATGGGCAGCCGCGCATGCCTGATGCCATCCTTCTTGGCCTTCATGAGCGTGGTGGGGTTCCCCGAGCCCCCATCGTGCAAGGCGCCGACGATGAAGACATCGTCAGGGCCTATGTCCGTCTACGACCCGGTGTTAACGGTCAAGTGAGGAAGAATTATAAATAAGTTCTTACCAGGTCGTTATGCGAGTCCGCTGTTAGGTAGACCAACCGTTCTTTATCGAAGGAGTCCAAGTAGCTCTTCTCCGTGCAGAGTGCGGAATAGACGGGATCCATGAGGTTGGGCAGAGCCTTGTTGATCACCTGCATTTTGGTGCATCTAAGTAGGAAGAGGGAATGCTCGTGCACACACTTTCGTCCATTTCACCACTGCTTCAGTTGCATACTTAGGATTGTAATTGCACATGTATAGTGCAAAAGGCTCCCGACTTTTTCTGTTGTGCTTGAGAGAGAATGCGAGCTCCCTGTAGGCGATGCTCTTGGCCTGCTTGAAGGTCATGTCGGAGAGGAAAGACAGATCGAGCACCAAAGGCTGGCCCCAAGAGTGGAACTCGCGAGTCACATTCCAACTGTCGAAATTATCTATCGTCTGGAAGGAGAAAACAATGGTAAATGTTTGACAATGGTTCACACTGATGGATTGGCTCAACACCTCGGCTTCATGGAGCATCACATGAATGCAGACTGAACAGTTTGATACAAAAAAAACCCTGCCTTTTTCCCAACGGTTTTTTCTCCTTACGTCCCTTAAAGTACCTACTTTCCCTTACCCTTGACCACATCCCCTACTGACCACCCTTCACCATCCTCTCCATTCATGTTTTCGCATCAGACACTTTTTTGTGACTCACACTGTACGGGCGCATGTTTTTGACCTACTCACTACGTCTCTGCATCTGATCCTGATCGTATTGAATCCGAGTCCGTAGACGATGTGATCGTTGCTCTGTCTATCCTCACGCAGTTGGGCCTTGCCTTTCTTCCCCTCCGACTGGCGGATGCGCTTCTTGATCAGCAAGTTCAACTTCGCAGACCTGATACCGCCTAGGTAGATCAGGAACTTCTCAAAGTGGTACGTGTTCTAAGAAGTACAGACCGTCATTCGAAGTTGGGGTTTGAAATTTGCTGCAAGATGCTGATTACATTGTTAAACAGAGCCTCCCTGAGCCTCCTGGAGTCAAGAGTGAGAGGAAGGACTTCCCCTCGCTGCCACAGATCCTCGTATACGTAGTTCATCTTGAGCACGGACTCGTTCAGAGACTCAACGCTCATTCTGTGATCGATGTCTGAAAAGAGACTCACGTGATACAGATGTGAAACGACACGCACGGTGTTTGTGCTCTTCAAGGGGAGAGGGCGAGAGGTAGGCGGACCTTGGATCAATGTCTTCCGTCTGCTCACCTTTGAACATGTCCACGGTGAACTTGAAACCCTTGCCTGCAAGGTCGTCTTTGTTACGCAACTCTTCGTACATCTCTTCTTCCTTTCCTTCGGAGATGCTGTCCAAGTACCTTAAGCGGAACTCACGGTCCGCAAAGCCCATCAGCCGCTCCCACTGGTCCCTACTCAGGCTCTCTGGGAGCGGAAAGCCTCGCCGGTTCAGTTGGGCCGTTTCAGTGTGGATGCTACGCATTCGCAGCTTTCGAATCGTCGTCTCGCCCACCAGTTCGGCCTTAGTCTCCGAGTCCAGAGAGGACAGCAGAGTGGGAGGCAAGAGGCTCTCGTCATCTCCGGGGGACCCGTCATCTGCGAACTCCCCTACAGCGTGGAGACGATTGTCGGTTCCAAAAAAGGCGATTCTGCATGGAAAAGTCTTCGACTGGGGCTGGATCCTCCGGACTTGCTTGACGGAGCCGGCGCCGAAGTTTCTCCGGAAGCACCAAGCCAGGTTCCGGCAGCCGCCGGACGTCCTGGCCTTTACACACAGAGACCGGGACACCAAGGTCAGCATGTGGAAGAAGTGTTGTCCGTTCTGAATTGTTTTGTGTCTTTTACAAGGGCAGCTGTTTGTTTGTTGTCATTCCCACTTAAGCCCTCTTTCCCTTCTTCATCTAGCAACTCTGACGAGAACTGCGCGGCCGAGATGGCGTGGCAAGCTTGCATAAGGCCAGTACATCTTGGTGGAGGAGGGGCGTCCCCTAGAGGTAGTATATAGAGAGAAGGGCATAACCTACAAAATTTTAGGAGCGAGTAACTCATGGAGTTCCATTTTCAGCTGACAACACTCACGACTGAACCTAACTAAACGTAACTGCTCAAGCCCCCTAGTTGGCTGCAGCTGATGTTCGCTGACGGCAACCGAAAGTGGGACCACATTGCTCACCTCAGCCCCAAATTTCAACCTCCAGCTGCCCAACATTTCCGAACAGCTGTCGCGATAACATCGAAGAGTTGCTATCGACAATGCCGGACGAAATGGATGCTCAGCCGGAGATGGAACGCGCAGCGTCCCTACATCGTGCTCTGTTTATGTTTGTTGGGAACCCTTGCCGGTTTTGTTTCTTTCCTCTCGGCCAATTCAGCCCGAGAGTGGTGAAAACCAGGCCAGCTGGCTGAGCCCCCTCTACATTTACAACCTCTGTGGAGGGTCTTCGCACAAGTCCTTCGCTTGGGGCGCCGCCAGTCGCGTTGCTGACATTGTGACCAAAGAGGCCCTCGGAGTCAACCGCGGTACACGAGCTGGCCTTCTATGGTGCCAACCAGCTCTCATGGTCATAACGTACATACCTGATGCTACCACAGACGTCGGCGAAGCTGTCACCGGCGTAGACATTTGGATGTTGTGAGATACGCATTGGGAACAGAGCGTCCAACATTTGTGGTCACGAGAAATCCTCCTTTCTTTTCCTTACGTTGCTGAGCCGCTTTGCTCCTCCTGAACCTCCTCGCCGCTGGGCTGAACGTTGGCTTCCTGCTAGCTGCTACCCAACCTCCGCCTATCCCTGGATCGATCGTCCATCTTGGGAGCGTCGTTTCGGTCGCCGAAGTCCTTCTTATCGGAGAAGTCAGGACCTTCCGCTTGGCGTCGGTTTCACCGATCCGTGAAGGTAGGGATAATCAATTTATCTACTTGGTCCGCGACGGTTATTCTTCCTTCAGTGAGAGTCTCGCCGCGGGGTCCAAGGCCCCAACCTCTGGCCCCGTAGAGACTTTTAGAAGAATACCGACGACCGGGGTGTTTGTAAGTCACCTCCTTGACAAGCATTTATAAGTTATCGGCTACCCCCCTCCGGGATCGATGCCTCAAGCAAACGGAGTAAAAGAAAAGAAAAAAAAAGACGTAAAGGACCAAGGAGCTGCGCTTGCCAAACACGACCGGCGTAAACCTCGCCCAGACAAGTGAAGGGGAGCGGAAAGTCTTCACTGGGATCTTCCATGGCCGCATTCAAACCTTGAAGACGTAGCTAGAGCTGGAAAATGGCCTTGCCAAACTTTCTGGGGCCCGGATTTTCCGTTAAACATTCATATTTTTTTAAAAAATGTTACTTTATGGAATACAAGGGCAATCAATTCCATGCAGCAGATTGTCAAAAAAGCCAAAATGACCCCCTGTTGGAGTTCTTCAATACGCAGCACAGGTCAACGGGCAATGAGCAAGGGTGCAAGGCGATCATGGAAGATCCAGGTGACTAGAGAGTTTCCTCATTATTCTTGTCTGGGCGAAAGACTTTGATAAAGCTATATCACATTTATACACTGTTCTCTTTCTGTCTCCGGTTGCTCTGGAGCACGATCCCGGTGGAAAAGTTTTAGTAGCTGTGGGCACGCTTAAACGGGCAAACTTTTGCGACACATAGGACTTATGATGGTCACACATGTCACCTGTCTTTGGCTCCACGTTGTCGTACACTAGACCTTTATCCATCTCACGATCGTAACGCTGGAGAGTAAAGGTTGTAATTTAGCTGAACTAAGGCAGAGATGAAGGAAAAGGCGCCCTCTTGCGTTAGGCAACAGCTGGGTCAAGCAAACCTCTCCGGAAGCGTCACGGATCTCGCTTCTCAGACTGAAGTAAATGGTATCCTCATATGCTACAAGTCAAACTAAACAGGCCCCAATTCTGAGTCATAAGAATTCTTCCTACCAAACCCAAGTTTTTGGGGCACTTGGAGAGGCTTGGCTTTGCCTGACGGGGTCAACAGGTCCTTCAGGGGGTTCGTGTCCATATGAGCCACGCCACTCGAGGGAAGGTTGGTCCTGCTGCACGTGTGTGAAACCTAACCAACGTTTGGCCTTAGCCCAACAGTTAAAGCTTGATGCTTGGTTCGGCTCGAGCTAAGGCACATCACCAATGCCGCATCAGCGTGGTGGGACCTCCCCCACCAAGAGCGTCTTTGCTTCATCTTCTGCTTGCTTTTAAGCCATTTGTGTGTCACCATCATAACCTTTGGAGGTGAAGTCGTAGATGAAGCTGTTGCTACCATCATAAGCACTATCAACGCGTGTCGTATCCAACTTTCCACTTGTACAAAATTTAAATAGGATGAACTCCAGGGTGAATGCAATGCTGTACTGCTCAAGCACGGCCGACGTACACGAGTATGGTTTATGAGGAGGGGTTGTATGTACTGCATCACTTCCTAACATCACATTTATGAGTCGTGCAAGCAACTGCTGTTGGCCAATTCTTAGTGACAACTTTTTACAGTAACATTGTGTATGTCTGCTAACCCCCGTGAACCCCTCAACCAAACTACGATTGCATCCATAGGGTTATTACTGACGCTCCTGCTGGTTTAGAAGACAAGGTTACTGCTACTGCTGCTACCAAGAAGAAAAAAAAGTTATTCAAAGAGTATAATGTCGTCGTACGGAAACTATGGCGGCGGTGAAGCTGCTGCACAGCCCGCCTATGGAAGTGGCGGCGGAGGTTATGGCGGCGGGGGTCCCCCTGGAGGAGGATATGGGGCTGGCGGCCCGGCCCCAGGTGGAGGAGGTTATGGAGGGGGCAATTATGGCGGTCCGCCGCCTCAGCCAGGAGGAGGCGGCTACGGCCGCGGAGGGGGAGGTGGGTTTGGAGGACGAGGCGGAAGAGGGGGTGGCGGCTACGGTCAAGATTCATATGGGGGAGGACGTGGGGGCGGGGGTGGACGAGGAGGCGGGGTTGGACGAGGAGGCTACGACGGAGGAAGAGGTGGAGGAGACGGCTACGGAGGTGGAATGGGAGGACGCGGCCGCGGAGATGATCGCGGCGGATTTGGCGGCCGTGGCGGAGGCTTTGGTGGCCGTGGCGGAGGATACGGTGGAGGAGGCGATGGAGGAGGCGGGTTCGCTGATAAAGTCCAGTCGGACAACCAGATTTACATCTCCGGCCTCCCGACGGATTTAGTGGAGGATGACATTGCTCAATTCTTCGGCTCCATCGGTCTGATCAAGAGCGACAAACGCACGGGCAAGCCGAAGATTTGGATCTACAAAGATCGCAACACTGGTCAGCAGAAGGGCGAGGCCACCGTCACTTACGACGACCCGGCAGCCGCGCAGTCCGCCATTTCCTGGTTTGACAACAAAGAGTTCAACGGACATCCTATCAAGGTTCAAATGGCTATGATCAAGGCGCCCCCTGCTGGGGGTTATCGCGGGGGCCGTGGTCGAGGTGGCGGAGGGTTTGGAGGTGGACGTGGCGGAGGAGGAGGCGGTGGCGATCGCCAGTCCGGATTCAGCAGCCGCCCCGGTGACTGGTCCTGCCCTCTTGATAATTGCGGCAACACAAACTTTGCCTGGAGAAACGAATGCAACAAATGCCAGGCTCCAAAACCAGAAGGAGCCGGTGGCGGTGGTGGTGGCGGTGGCGGCGGCGGCGGCGGTGGCGGCGGTGGCTTTGGCCGCGGCAGAGGTGGTTTTGGTGATAGAGGCGGCGGCGGATTTGGTGGCCGCGGTGGTCGTGGTGGCTTTGGCGATCGCGGTGGCCGCGGAGGCTTTGGAGACCGCGGCGGCCGCGGAGGCTTTGGAGACCGCGGCGGCCGCGGCTTCGGCGGCGGAGCCATGCGCGGAGGCAGAGGAGACAACAGACATCGACCGTACTGAAATGCTTGAGGACGAGTGCTTTGGAATCCCATCCCACGAAGACCCGTCACCACGACCACACTACAGAACTATGTTTCACGTCACCCCCACCCCCCTCCCGGCGCCCGAGTCCAAAAGCCGTCATTCTTGCACACACATAACGGGTCGATGCAGGTCCGGAGACAGTTCAACCCTACAAACTTTTCTGTACATATTGTGCATAGGAATGATAGTTCCTCCATCATGAGTACGGAACTAAGCGTGGAAGTGTTGTAAGATATAAAGGTCACTTTCGTAGAAGTTGTTCGTGAGGGTGGTGAAATTGTGCTAAAGCAAGTTTATCAATCAGTATCCTACAAGTCCGTATCAGTACAAGAGACTTCGGTGTTTTTGTGCGACTGCTATAATAAATAAGGTACCCCTTTCCTGCCGATCAGAGTTCATTGGTTTGGGTATTGGACTGGTACGCAATACTCAATTGTGGTAGCTCCTACGTATCGTATGCTCTTGTATCCATACATGCACCGTATGAGTCAAAAAGGGTGACCCGCGCCGAGGTGAAGGTGTGGAACAAGAGATCGGTGGACATTCTTTTTGACTCCGACCCTTGTACAGCAGCCAGCGAGTGACTGGTCAGACCTGCCAGAGACGCCAGAGCAACCTGAGACGGAAAGGGTGGGTGGGACTGGGGGACTAACTGTGATCTCTACTTAGGACCTCATGGGTGATCGAGGTGGTGGTGGATTTGACCGTGGGCGGGGGCGAACACGCGGCTTCGGCTCCAGAGGGAGAGGCGGGGGTGCCGGCTTTCGCAAGGCCGGCCCTGATGACCCTCGCATCAGCTCGTCTGTGCAGATCTTCGTAGAAAACCTGCCGGCCGACGTTCGAATCCCTGAGCTCTCGGAGTTCTTCTCCTCGGTGGGCGAGATCAAGATAGATCGTCTGACGAAAAAGCCGAGGATTTGGCTCTACCACGACAAGCAGACTGGCGAGCCCACGGGCGAGTGCACCATCACGTACAACTCGACACAGACGCAGCAAATGGCCCTGCAGACGTATGACGGACAGTCGTTTCGAAGCCACACGCTCAGAGTCACGCCGAGCATCGTCAAGGCCCACATGGCCAAGCCGCCGCCGCGGGGCTTCTTAAGGGGACGTGGCGGAAGAGGCAACCGCCGCGACGGAAGAGGAGGGGGAAGGGGCAGAGGCGGGAGGGGCGGGGGCGGGGGCGGTCCCGACAGACGATATGGTCAAGGGAGTGATCGATATAGCAGTTACGGGGGAGAAGGAAGAAGCCACAGCGGCGGATACGGGAGTTATGACTCCGGAGACACGGGTTATGGTTGGGGAGAGCGGGGATACGGCGGATCTGGCGATCGCGGCGGCTTCGGAGGGGGCGGACGGTACAACCCTTATCCCAGAGTGCAGTGAAAGGGCTTAAGACGCTGTCGCGGTTGGATCTGAACAGTGTTAGGGCCTTAACGGTGTCAATGTAACGTTATAAAGTCATGTGACTGATGATCACCTAGCCTGGCTAGGACACTCTGTATTCATCACGGTTCCAGGAGAGGATTCAGTTTGGCTCAAGCGCCTGTGCAGCAAGGTTAAATCTCAGATCGGCTCTGGGTATATTCACAAGGTATTTATACAAGTATCCTCAGGCATCATGTTCTTCTTTTCTATATATCTATACGTATATAGATAAAGACATATGAGTTTATCAATATAAGATATACTCACTTCAGGGTATTTCGCAAGAACCGCAATGATTTGCAAATTCAAGGTTCAAGTGACTGCGTCAAAACGAAGTCAAAACAGTTGAAAAACTTGGTATCAGGAGTTCGCGCTCCTTTGGTCTGCATTTGGTATGGTAAAATAAATATTATTTGGGAGCAAAACATTTTCTATATCACTATTGGGTTCCATATCAGTATAGACGTACACAATTTCAAATGAGATGTACCTAGCAACCACTTTTTTCATTTCAATGGCATCCTTCAAAAAGAAAAAAAACGTTTTGCCTCAGTGTTAGTTAAAGGATTGTGTTGAGTGGTCTAACGTGAGCTTCGTCTTTCTTAACTCTTTCTAGCACTCCGACTGCTGGGAACAACGTGAAGACGACGACGGTAACGACGACATCGACGACGAGTACGGCAACGCCGCAGACGGGATTGTTGACCGGGGCGGAGCCGTCGCAGCGAACACCGCCGCCTCCAACAAAATGCTGGCTTGAGTTGCCCAAGTTCTCGATGGAATAAAACACGTTTTGTCGCTCAAAGGACCGACTTTCTGTGGTTGCATTTTTTTTTTTGCAAGTTCGGCTAGTGCAAAGTATAGGCAAAAATCAGCCTGGAGCCGATGGAAAGGAGCCGCCGAGTCTCCTCCTCGCCTACAGGGTGCTTCAGTCAGTTCTGTCCGTTCGAAAAGAAATGCCATGATTTGAAACAGTACAACCGATGACATCATAATCTTGTGTATTTATCTTGTCGCTTTGCTAACAGATAAACAGCACCTTGGGCCAGGATCGTCAGGCACTTGAACCTGTCTTCGTCCATCCTGCTGCAGCAGCAGCTCGTAGTCGTACATGTTCATCAGATCCCTCTTGTTGACCTTGCTTGAGTACTTGATGCAATACTCATTTATCACCCACTTCGGGCTGTAATTCTGACGCACCCTATCCAAGACTTTTCTGAGGAAAGGGGCTTAACTTTGTCAACCCAATGCTCAGCTCTCGGGTGTTCAATCACTTACGGTCGGGCTTCCACCATAATCTTCTCCCTCGTCCAAGACCCCGAGCTTGTACTCCCTACGCACTTGTACGCGCACCCGGTGCAGTTGGACGTGAATCAAAGAAGACAACGTACACTCTCAGTAAAATATATTTTTTTCTTCCTACGGTACGTATAGTTGCGTGTACAGCGTAACTATCACATCAGCAACATGAGTGAGAGGGAGGGAACAAGAAAGAGGACAGACTTTTCCAAGGAGCAAGATGAATACCTTATAGGGGGATGGGGAATGCAACTAACATGGGTGTGTAATAATGGCACTGCAACATATGAGGCAAGGGTTATATAGTCGTAGCAGGGGGGAAACTTTTTCCCACTGCTAACGATTGCTACAAGAAATTTGCACGCTTTGAGATCAATCAACGCAAGACCCAGGTAAGGAGTAACGATCGCATCACAACCTGGTGAAGGATTTTTCGTGTGTGTGTGTGTGTGTTGTGTGTTCTGCTCTGAATGAACGAGATCGCAGGAGAAAATAAAGCCTTTCCACAGGTATTTCTCGGCCAAGGCACTTCTATCTCTTGGTGGAGAGATTCAAAGGCGCGTCTGCAAAAACAACGAGAAAAAGGTCAGCTTCATCAAACATTTACACGTGGTATATTCGTGCACGCTGCGGGGTGGACGGACTGACACGAGACTCCGGGATGGCTGAACTTTGAGCCAGAGGGACCCGGGGGGCGATGTTTGTCAGCCACGACGACTTGCGTAGTGGTGTCAAGACGAAGCCTTGGACCCAAGACCAAGGTTCAGGACAGTTGGAAGTGGTCTCATCAAGCTCTTTGTGCTGCTGTCAGGTTTTAAAAGTTTGCTTTCTCATTGTATATTAAACTGGATTACACAGATTACACGAGTGTTTGGCCAAGCAGGCAGTTCAGGGAGGCCATGACTTCCAAGAAGTCAACTTGGGCGGGTCCCTGCACATTTCAGACTTCATGTCTGTTTCATGCTGGGTCGGGCCAAGACAACGGTCAGAGTGCTAGGAAAGAAAGGATAAAGGCAGAAAAAGGGTACAGAAATGTGCTCTTTGTCTTCCATTAATCGGTGGTCTTGGTCAAATGTCAGCTTGATTTGAGACCTGCTACTTTGACACTTGGGTCCCCGCGACCTTGGTGAGTCTCATATCAGTCGTCCATGAACGCAGTCAAGAGGGCCTTGGGCCGTATGTCAAGAGGCAACTCTTACCAGGTGATGAAGTCTCCATTGCTTGTGAGGCTGTTGTTGTCGAGGCTGGCGTCGCCACCCTCGGCTCCCCACGATACTGTGGAGTTCCTCCTCCCCAGCTAGAGCTGCCCAGAAGACCGCCACCAGTCAAAGGTGACCTCAGGGGAGACGAGCGCGGCTGCTGTGAAGGCCTCGACAATGATGACGATAACACAGAAGCAGGCGGGGCTGAACTGAATGTCTCTGGCAGTGGAGCACAGCTGCTCGATGGTATAGAAGACACTGGCGGAGTCCACATTCTTGAGGCTGCCAGCTGTGAGGCCGCGGCGAGTGAGGCAGCAGCAGCCGCTGCCGCCGCTTGGTGCTGGGTTGAGAGCATCGAATGGGCGGAATAGTAGGGGTTGAGGACCGCGGAGAAATTGAAGCCGCTGGCGCCAGAGCCAGCTCCGCCGGTCGGGGTTAAGCCCAAGCGCGGGTCAGCGGAGACGCCCGCTAGATGCGCCAGTCTGGGGTCGAGGGCACGCGCGACGTCAGCTTCTCTCGAGGCGTAGGGGGTGATTTTTACATCTGGCGGTGACCTCGATCGTGTCTGCGGCGTCAGCCGCGCTGGACTCGCCGCAACTGCTACTGGTCGAACGACCGGCTTGACATCCCGCTCGTCTCGACTGATGATAGAGTCGATGCTGAAGCTGTTTGAGCGCGCTGCGGCCGCCGGGCGTGGTGGGGACGCCGTCGCCGTGGACGTCAGTGGTAGGCCGAAGGGCGAGGCAGGTGAATGAGAACTTGTCCGGCCCCCAGGATGTGGAGAATTGGCGCCATCGCCGCTGCTCCCCACGCTGCCGCGCGAGTCTGTGCTCAGTCGATGCTTTTTGGACGGAGATCCGCCATTTTCCAGTCCCTGCAGAAGCCTCTTGCGGGGTGAGATGAATTGTGGCGACTCCGACGCAGACCCAATGACTCTGCCGATGCCGGGCGAGGTGCCAATCTCCACCTTGACTCGCTGCAAGTCGGGAGAAACCAGAGTCGAGCTGACTATCGTGGTCGCAGAGTTCGTCTCCGATTTGATCCTGGCCAAGGTGGGCGTGATGGGCAATGTCTTTGCCACGGAGGAGGTAACTGCCAGCGGCTGGTGGATCATTCCCGGGGGCTGTTTCGGGCTGTCCAGAGAGGACGAGCGAGCTGACGTCGCATCGCGACCGTTGGACTTCTTGTGTGAGGCTCTTTGTTGCGAGGCCGACGCGTTGGGCATGTTTGCCGCCGTGCACGTCTCCGTGACTGGGAACAACTCGCTCTTGACTTTTGTGACACCTCCTGAAGTGATGATGGGAGCGGCGGTTCGACTTGGTGGTGCCGGCGGGGGAGCGGGACCGGCGACAGCCGCCTTCTTCGTCTTATTCCTCGCCACATACGGTTGGATGGGCACTACCGGTAGGTGCGGCTTCTTCTTGACCGGCAGCGGCAGTTTGCCCAAAGCTGCCGCCAGTCTGGCCGACTTGTTCAAGTAGTCTGTGTCTATGGGCTTACGACGCGGTCGTGTCCTGACCGCCGCCGCCTCCAGCCGGAGCATGAGCGCGGCCACGACGACTGCGTCACCACTGTGAGGCCTTCGCCGCCGCCGCCGCAAGCCGCGAATCTTCTTCCGCAGAGTGACGACGCATGGCGGAGGGCGGACATAGAAGTCGAAGAAGGCTGAGATTTGCGGCGACACCTTCCTGGGCGGGCTTTTCCGACGGTGTCGGCGGGGATCGACGGCCAGAGGATCGTCAGGTAGGATGGCCAGGGGATCGACCTGCGTGGCCACTCCCTGCCACGGGGAGGGGATGGAGGCGGCGTCGCCGGCGTTGCTCCCAGTGTCCGAAGCTGCTGTAAGAGAACAATGGCAAGACATGAAGAAGCATCCGCATGATGGAGCAGGTGCGCGGTGAGCGCGGCCACCAGCTTGGGACGTGCACAAATAACACACATGGAAGAATCTCCAAATCACCGCAGCATTCCAAAGGTGAGGAGCATGAATGAGACATAAATCACGCCTCAGTGGGCAGGTGGAGAGAGAGAAGGAGTCTTGTAAACACGCACGCACGCGCCAGAAGCTGGAGAGCGAGAGAGAAAAATTCCCAAAGAAAACCAAAGGCAGAACGAAGTTGTTCAAGGATCCATGGTTGAGAAGTGAAGTGAGGAGCAACAGGTGCTGCTTCTCTCTCTCCGTCTGCTTCTCTCTCATCAGGGCGATCAGAAAGGCATCCGGTGGAAACGCTCGGTTGACGAAACCAGGAGAAACGCAGTCAAGAAGCGTGATTTTTACATCGCTTTAGTAACCTCAGCCCAAGCATTTCGTCTTTACAGTTTTAGCTCTGGCTGCAGCAACGAAAAAAGGCTCTAAGATATTCATGAACTTATGCCAATCGGAGCCAACCATCAGTAAAAGTGTTTTCAGCCAACTCGTACGAAAAATGTGCCATTTCGTCGTTCCATCGCAGTAACAAAATACATTTTCCTCTACTGACGCGTAAAAAACAAAGCATAAGTGATGATCAATTCGAACAGAAATACCTCACGCCAAGAGGACCGGCCCAATAGGCCTAAAAAGGCCTATTCCCCTCAGTGCAGATTTCTGCCTACCAGGAGGCGGGCTTCCACGTGCTCTGAAAGTGATATTACGCCGAGAGTGCCAAAATACATCCAGTTTAGTAGCCCTAAAACTAATTTTTGACCCAAGGACACAACACTGTTCAAGCCCTGAACATGCCCAGTAGCCCTAATACTGATTTGGGGCCCACCAGCCCCGTTTGTGATCACCGGACCAAAGCGTAAGTACATTCTTGGTCACTCTTTAAACTCCAGGACAACTTTGCACTTCCACAGGTTCCTGCACATCCAGTAGCTTAAAGAAGTTGTGGAAGTTGAGAGCGCATTTTAATCTGTTCTAGGCCTACTAGGCCTACTGTCTGTGCCAAGGTTTAGGCCTAGAGAGTTGCCCATTTAGGGATTTTGGGCCGCCCCCGTCCTCCCTTCTCTCGCACACCACAGACACTGAACGATAAAAGAAAGAAACTGTCGAGTCCACAGTTTGAATAGCTGAGTATGCCTTGCTTGAGAAACATTTTACTGTTTGCTCAGGCATCTCAAAAGGCACGAGCTTCGTGTTGTTGGAGGGGGGGAGAGAACTGAGTGTCTGAGCTTCATGTGCTATTATACATCTATATACTGCGTGTGTCTGTGTATGCATGTAAATATAGATGTACGTATGTATATACATACGATACGTGTATGTATACGCAGATAACAGAGCTCACAGAGTCGTCCTCCCCCCCCAACCTTGGCAGGTTCTTCTCAATGCAAACCTTTGTGGACTCAGGAGGCGCCGGCGATAACGCAAAAGCAAACAGAGCCATTATTTTTCGAAGAAAAAAGTCGGTTTCTTGAGCGGACAGAACGAAAAACAACGAGAAGTGTTCAAACCCCTACTTTGATATTGACTGCACCGAGGGCGTCGGCGTCCCCATGATCCGTCATCTCGTCCCCTCAAGTGCACACACGTGTTGGCCTCGTACATGCTGTCCATACGACAGCGCAGGGGGGTTGTAAAAACAGAGGTTGGCTGGGTACTTTGAAGGTTCAACAGTATACGTTTGCTAGATAAACTGGACGTCCAAGTGCGCATTTCTTCATGCAGCGGGCAAAATCAGCACATCTTTCTGCGGAAATTCAATTTGCTTTCATGGTTCAGACGGAAAGGAAAGGAATTTGTGTGGCAAAAGTTTAGTACGATTTCCAAAAATGATAAAAAAAAAACCCCTCTGAGACCAGGGCGATTCTGAACATTGGAGAAAATCGCGAAGAAATCGTCTAACGCCCCGAAAATCGCTCGCTGCTGTAAAGAAAACTTGCCATGGTGTTCAATAAATAAGGCCCTTGCATATTTGTATTGTACGTGTGTACGAGTATCGATTTCGTGTCAGAGTCGTTATCAATTAGAAGCACCAGACTCATTTTTTAGACAAGTTTTGCTGCTTGGCAGAGAAGGGATTGGGGAGGAATCCCTTTTTCGGTGGGAAAACGTCCATATAACAAAAAGTGAGACCACTAAGAGAAATTGTGAGAAAACTGTTTCCCAATCGACACGAGCACGACGACCAAGTGCAAAGAAGCCGGGGTCGTGGGAGTCTTGGGAGGGAGGGGGAAATACCTGAGGAGTGCTTTTCCTCCCCCCCCCCCTTCTCCATCGAACTCATTGCATTGGCCTTGTTTTATACTACGTGTGTGGAGCAGAGAAGCTCCTGCTGTTGTTGTTGTTGCTCCCACTGCTGCTGCTGCAGTCGGAGGAGGCCTTCAACTTTTGACTGCTGCTGTGCAGCCAGTGGTGTTGGAGCAGCCGTCCATGTGAGAAAACCAACAATGTGATACAAAAGAAGAAAGCAGGCGTGAGAACCTGGCAAATTATTAAAGTGCGACACCGCCACCTTTCTCAAGACAAACAACAACCCATTAACAACGGGTTGTAAGGAAGGCTTTTCTCTCTTTCTCTCTCCATTTTCCCCCTTTCTTACCGCTGTGAGCAGAAGTTGAACCCTCGGACTTGATGTTGGTGGCCGCCGGGGCCGCGGCCGGCGCCGAGGAGGAGGAGGAGGAGGCGGCGGAGGCCGTCTGGCCGCCGTTGCCGCCGGCTGTACCTCCGGTGGGCGGCCAGTAGACTTTCTTGGTGATTGGGATCCACACGTCGCCCCTGTCCCCGCTGTTCCGGTGCGTCAGCTCGAGCAAGCAGCGGCCCTCTGAAAAATTCATCATTGTCATTTCCTGGCCTGATCCACTCACGCAGTAATCACGCTTAAGTCTCTCTTATGCACTGCCGGTCGCAGAAGTGGGACTGAAGCAGTTGGGGCCGGTACAGAAAACGCAACGAAGTCACTGTTCAGGGAATGAAACATGTGTGAAGCCTCCCTCGCAAAATAGGGTGTGTGAAGGACGGACGAGCTGGGGCGGGCGGGCTCTTTCTTGGCCGCGGAGGCCTGGGCCGAGTGAACTTTTGTTGTGCGCTCCTCTGGACACGTTGGGAAATTGAGCCGTGGGAACTTGGGCAATGGGAAATTAGAAATGAAAGAGACAAATTCCCAGCTCAAAAATAGGGAAAAAGCAGAAACAAGGGCAAGAAGCAGTCGTGTTTGTTCTCACAGGTCTTGTTCGGGGGCCGCTGCAAAAGCAGCCAGAGTCGTCCGAGTCTGCAGCTTTTGAAGGCAAAAAAAAAGGCTTCTTTTGCCATTGTAGCCCTAGAAGTGCAGCTCGGACAGAGAAGAGTCAGTGACCGAAACTTTGACATTTTTCTCTGTTAATCCCCGTTAATCTAACTGGTTCGATCCAGTTTAGCACGATGAGTTAATTTGTCCGTAGCTCAGGAAAAATATGGCAGGTAGCAACACTTTTTTTTTCCTCTGTAGGAAAGAAGAAGAAATTCACTTGTAACCCAATCTCTTGGAACTTGTGCTGGTCTGAGGGAGAGAAAGAGACGTCGCTCGCTCTTACCTTTGAAGAACTTGAGCCTCCCTCCGCCGGGCACGTACGAGGAGGTGTTGTTGTTGTGAACCTTCTTCTCTTCGGTTTCGCCTCCTCCCCCTCCCTTGAGGCTGTTTTCACCCTGCTGCATCTTCCTGGGCTGAGACGAGGGGTCTTTGCACCCATTCACCAGGACACCTGGACTGCCCGACGACGCAGGAGGAGGAGGAGGAGGGGGAGTGCACCCGGACAGCTGCTGCTGCTCTTGATGTTGATGCGAAGCTGCTGCAGCTGCCGACAGCATCGCGGCGGCCGCCAGCAACGAGTCCTGCTTGGCCGCGGCAGACATCAGGTCCAAGGCGGTGGAAGACGTAGAGCCCGGGGTGGCGGCCGCAGCCGCCACCACGGCGGAGGAGGACTCTTCTCCAGTGGACTTGGCACTGTTGGCCGGCGAAGAGCAGCTGCGGCCGGAGGAGGCGGAGGCCGGGCGGAGGACGGAGGCCACAGAGGGCGTTGCGGCGGAAGCCACGGGTGGGGGTGCAGCCGCAGCCGCGGAGGATGCTGCAGCCATGGCGCGAGCAGCTGCCACCAGGTGCAGCAGGTTTCGCTCGCCAAACGAGACTCCATCGCCCTTGCCCAAGTCCTCGGGCGGCGACGGCGTCGTGCACTTCATCGAGTCGAAGTCGGCATCTCCGGAGAGACACGGAGAGACACTTGGAGATGCTCGGGATCGCCGAGCAGAAGTACAATCTCTGCCCGACGCCTCCTTCTGCCACTTTTTTTTATCACTGGGCGCGCTCGCGCCGCGCACTCCTTCTTCGCACGTGCCGCCGGCTAGAGAGATTCGCCTCGGCCTCGGTGTGGCCGCAGATAAAGAAGTCGTGACGGACGACGACGAGGAGGAGGCAGCCAACGACGACGACCACACGAGCAGCAACAGCAGCAACAACAACAACGACGACGACCACGTCTTTTATTTCCCGATCACTGTGGTGTGGGGTTTGTTCCTTCGCCCGGCCTGGACTCCGGAGTCCGACTGACTGAGGTGCAATGAGAGGAGTCTCTTGTTTTCTTGACTCGTGCGCGGCGTCGAGGCGAGGAAGGGGGCGATCACCCGCGGCGCCCAGGTGGGATTCTTGGGCCGGCGTCGTCGGCCCCAAAAACGCGCCCGAAGCCCTTTTCCTCACGGACAGGGAGAACGACAGACACACACAACACTCGAGACTGCTGCTGTTCCTCTCTTCTCGGCCGGCCTCTGGGCACTAAACAAAACAGAGAACTCCGGCAGGAGGAGAGGGGGGGGGGACGAGCGCGCTTCGGCTTCAGCAGCAGCGCCGCTACCTCCGGCACCACCAGCTCCAACGGGAGTGACCCGACCCGACCGTTGAAGGCGGCCTCGACGACGTCGACGACGGCGCACCCAAATCGCTCCGCCAGCAGAGGAGAGAAGAAGAGTAGAGTTCTCTCTTTCTTCCTCTCTCCACTTGAGAGTCCAACGGAAAAATGCCCCCGAGCGAGCGAGCGAGTCTGGCAAAGCACAGGCGACCGTTTTTGGTCTCTCACAGGGGCGCGGATCTTCCCAGCGGCCGCGCTTTCTTCCCAAGAAAAGGACTCTCTGAGATCGAGGCGGAAAAGAATTAAGAGAGGAGAGAGAGGCCTACAAAACTTTCCCGCGCGCGTGAGAAATTGGCGAAGAAGACTTGGAAAGATACGGGGATTTCTGGGCGGGAGGGAATTCCTGGCGTGAAGAAGCACGGGAATTTCCCGTCAACATTTGGGAAGTGCCAGCATTTCCATTGCATTTCCAGCCCCGGACAGAGAGAGGGAAACGACGAGAATGTGGGGGAAGCCATGACATCACAGTCTGGCCAATCAATGTTGCATAAGCGTTGCTGTCGCACACACAGACCCAATTTTTTTCTTCTCCTTGCCCAATTTTTTCCCTTTTTTCCGAGACTCTTCGCTCTCGGCCCCGAAGACTCCCACCCGAATCTTTTTGTTCGCAGGCGCCGCGGTCGAGTTCCCCGGCGAGCGAAATGACGGTTATTCTGGGACGGTTCTGCCTGCTGCTGCCTCTCAGACTCTCGGAGGACGGGTAGTAGAAGTAGTAGTAGTAGTAGAGTTGACTGGTGGAGTCTCTCTCCTCCTCCTTCTCCTCCTCCCCGGCTTAGCGCGTGCCCAAAGGCTACGCGCCGGCGGCGGCGGCGGCGGTGGCGGCCGCCGCCGCGGCTGAGGCAGCAGCTGCAGCTTTTAACGGCCGTTGGAAAAAGCAGCTGCAAGAAGAAGGAGAAGGCGGCGATGGCGGCGGCCGGGGCCACCGCGGCGGCGGTGGCAGCAACGCAGACGTGGGAACCCGTGGGAAAAAGGGAGAAGAGTAGAAACATTTGAATTTCTTCTCTCTCTCGCTCGCTCTCCTCCGAGGGGAGGGAGGCAGTTAGGGTTGGGCTGAGAAGGACCATCTCCACAGAGTCCCCATCCGACACATCTCCATGGCCATGGTCAGGTCGACCCCGCCAGACCCATTCGGCGGGAACGGTTTGAAAATGGACACGCACATCAGGGCGCGCGCGCGCAGACACACACAGAGAGAGAGAGAGAGAGAAACGCAGGGCGATTTTGGGTCCCACAGCCCAGGTCGTTCTAGATTGGGCGTTTGCCTCAACCACCGAGATGGAGCAGGAGAATGGGCAGGTGAAGAAGAAGCAGGAGAAGATGGGTGGAAAAGAGGTTTTGCTGCAGATCGCACGCGCTTTGTGTCGCTCCCCTTTTTTTTCTGCCACCAACACCATTGACTCGGCCGAGCTCTGCTACCAGGAGGAACCGCGGGGTTCCTCCTCTACTACCTGGATGTTGTCGGACCTCCTCTCTTCCTCCAAGTCTTTGTCATCCACGATGAGAATAAATTCGACGGGTGGGAATTTTTACCTAGGAGCCCGTGAGAATTGATGAAGGACTTCTCTTTCAAAGACGATTCTGCTCTGCTACACTTGGCTGTTCTGCTTGAAGGTATCGGCAAATGACCGCGGTGGCGACGACGACGTCGACGACGACGTCGACGTCGACGATGCACACACACAGGAAGCAGCTGCTCGTTCACTCGCGTGAGAGGAACTACGGGCAGCCGAATTTGAATCTTAGGAATGGGATCTCCTGGACGACAAATTTATTGCCTGTGGGAGAATCGACGCTTCATAGCAGAGCGAGATTGAGCATCAGAGTTTTTTTCCTTGAAAGAAAGAAAATATTTGCAAGTCGGAGTTTCCCTTTTTTTTCTTTCACCGTTTCGAATATAAATCTTGATCGTTACTTGAAAAAGGAAAAGAAGTAGAGTAGTGACAAATCGAGCCTGTAAAATATGGGAAGGCTCTTGAGTAAATAAAAAAAGACTCCAGCTTTTACAAGTCCCTGACCTTGGTGTTGTCAAGCACAACTTTGGTGTCTGAAAACTGTACGAACAACCAGGACTTGCGGATCCTCACGATTTTAAATGCTCCAACAGCATCTTATTCATTGTGTGAGCGCGCGTGGTTGTGTGCGTGCCTCTTTGCATCTGCTCCTCTCTCTCTCGCCCCTCGAGAAACGTTGAGCGTTCGTGAGAGTTTGTGCGTGCATGTTTTGACGGTTGGTGAGAGAGAGAAAGAGAGATGTCGTCGTCGTCGCCGCCGTCGTCGCTGCCGTTCCTGCTGCAGCACAAAAGCCTGAAATTCCTCATCTGCCTCCCCGACAAAACCGGGAGCAATTTAAATCTGCGTCAGTTATCCCGGGCCGGGGCGGGCCGGACCGGGCCAAGGGAGGGATGCCAAAATAACAACAATAACAATCCAACCCCACCGCCACCACGATCCCGACGGAGCCGGAGAGGCTCTTACACGAAGAGGGGGATGAGGGGGTTGGCGGTGAAGTAGCGGGTTTGAATGGCGTTGGCGTTGCCGGCGTTGCCGGTGTGGCTGCTGCCGCTCCGACCGCTCGTCCGTCTCAATATCAATCGTTGCCACGTGGATCTGTTAATGTGGAGCACTCGGCAATTACCAGACTGTTGACACTGGCGAAACAAGAGAAGGAAAAGTCTGCGCGGTTGAGATGTGTGAAGAGGAGGAACTTGGAGCTGCTGCCGCTAACGGTCTTTCCCAAGAGATTCCCCAAGCTCTTACGCAAGAATTCTGACTGCTCTTAGGTCAGCTTCTTCTTCCTCCTCGAGTGTGTTGGAGTTGGACATCAACCGTCGTCGTCGTCGTCCTCGTCGTCGTCCTCGTCGTCGTCGTCCTCGCCACCGTCGTCGTCTCTGAGATCGATATTTCCGTTACCAATCTGGCAGGGAATTTCACACGATCCCTGCTTCCCCGTGTGTGTGTGTGTGTGTGTGCGTTTCTTTCTCCCTCCCTTCCAATATGTGTGAGCCGTTTCCCCCCCCCCTCTGTGTGTATGCATGTGTGTGTGCGCGCGTGAGCGTGCATGTGTGCGTGCTGTGAGAACCGTTGCAACTGCTAACACACATGAAGTGTATCTATCATTAATGAACACATGAAGGACATGGCTGTGCACCTTTGTAATGTGTCCTGAACGTAGTGTCTACGTGGATGTGTTTACTACACCTGAGCCTTTTCGTTCTCTGCCATCCACAGTGATTCTCGGCTGTGAAGCCGAAGTAAGTGCCAGAACAAGTGAAATAACCTTTTAATAAGCTTTTCTTCAGCTGGCTTGAGCTCAACTACACGGGTGCAGTACTGACCACGAGTCATTCTGAATGCACATGCGCAATGCTCAGTGGGTGCGCATGTGTGCGATACTTTTTCTGTATGCAGAACTGAATGTTAATGATACGCAATGGATCTTTGCAGGACGGATATATCATTTATGTTTCCAGCACTGAGCCTGGGTAACATCACGCATATTTGCAGCACTGAGCGTGTGTGTACTACTATGCATATTCGCAGTGCTGAGTAGCATATCATGCATGGTTTCAGTGCTGAGCGTGTGCAGCGTTATTCATATTTGCAGTTCTGAGCGTATGCGTAGTTGCAGGACTAAGTGTGCGTAGTATTGTGCGTATTCGCACACTGCTCGTGTGCAACATTATTGCACATTTGCAGTGAGTGTTCAGTCCTGACTGTATGTGCAGCCTGTGTACACTCTACAGAAGTGCTTGTAGATGTGAGTGTGTGCGAATGTAATATTAAAGGTACATGTGTGTGTGTGTGTGTGTGTGTGTGCAGCATTAATTGCGCTTGCTTGTGCGTCACCAGAGCTTTCAGTTCTTGTAATAACGCACGTTGACCACACTGCAAGATCCCCCAAATCTGCAGTCGCGCAACAAAAGACGCCTCCACTCACGAAATCTTGCTGTGGTTGGTCGTGTGGGGGACTTTTGCAAATAAGACGTTGGCCAAACTGTGTAATCTGTTCTCGTGTGAACAGGGGCATGTTTGACCGCCCCTCTCTTCCTGTGTGCGCACGTATGAGCAGCAGGCAGCCCGTTGAGAACACACAAATGTACCGCTCGTGCACGTGACATCTTTGCCTTCTCATTTCATGTGTGCACACTGTACACACACAAAAAAAGGGGCAAGCATTGCTCGACAGTTAAAAAATAAAAAGAAGCTGTCGTATTTTTTCAAGGCAGTTTTTCTGGCCCCAGACACATGAACTAACAGTTTGACAGATGGGGCATCCGAGGAAGAAGAAGTAGGAGAGGATGATGTGTGATCCCAAAGACAGAGTAATGGGTATCTCGTCCTTCCCTCTCTGCAGAAGTGGGCAAAGTGCAGATGATGTAATAATGTTGTCCTCTCCCTCCCCCCGCTCCACGTGACCTCAGACAGATTTACGCACTTAGACTTTGGGTGCTCTTCATTGGGGTCCGTGTGCGGCCACGGGGGACGCCACCACGTCGGCGTCCACCACCACCGGGTCAGACAGGTTCTGGAGGCTGGTGGGTTTTTTTCTCTCTCTTTTTTGAGCCGCTCCAAAACGGGTGCACTTCCTAGAAACAGTTAACCTGTGCACACCTGATGTGGGTGGCAACGACAGCAAAAACTTGCTTGTTTTAGAGTAGAATATGTCAAGTGCCAGTTGGTGTTTCAACTCCGGACTGGCTAGAAGTGCCACCTGTCGAAGAGGAAGTGCGCCCGCGCAGCTCGAACTTGCTTTCCCTGACGACGGCGGTCGCGACCGAGATGGTGGAGGCGGAGGAGGAGGTGCAGACGCTCCTCAAGGAGCAGTCGGGTGAGGCTGACGCGACCAGGAAGTACATCTCTATCTGTTCTTCAACGGGAGGCGCTGCAATCGACACAGCCAAAGAATGGACTTTGTCGAATGCAAATTGCCTCAAGTACACCTTTGTTGAGACTTGTGCGTTACGTTGCAACTGAATGTGTGGGTGAGGAAGCTTCCAGTAGCAGTTTCATACGACAATGCGATGTATCACATCGATATGGAAAACCTAGGCAAGTGATAACTGTCGTATAATTTTGTCGACATCATAAATCGATCATATCGTATACATGTTGTGAATGACACACAACGATATCATACAGAAACTGCTTGGTCGCCGGACTTGGAAACTTCCATGACCCCTGTGCCCCTTGTAAATTGAGAAAAGTTCCAGTACCAAACATCGAAATATGAGCAAAAGTTGATATCAAATATCAAAGAACTGATTTAACATATTGTGTGGTTATCGAACATCTCGGTGTATCGAATGTTGCTGGACTTGGAAAGTCGCACAGTCTTGGCACATGAATAGAGGGTGGCCACCTTCTTCTCTTTTACATTGCTCCATGAATCTAAGGGTCATCTCATTAGCATCTGTCCAGATTAAATAACACACCTAAAGACTGCTGTGCACACACTCGAAATAGACCGTAACAACGCTTCAACTTCCTTATTAGCTTTGTCGAATCACTGAAGAACTTTTAAAGCCAACTCGATCAGCATTTTTGCCAACTTCATGACTCTTCTGGGCTTATTTTGGCCTGTCTCATACAACAAACAGACGGAGGAGGCTCAGCAAACCTGTGCCAGGCAAGCATGACCAAGACCAGGAAAGTAGACCCATTGAGCTAATTCGATGTAAACTTAATGAACACCCTCGGCACTGTGCATTTTTACTAAACTTTACAGGCATTTCGTATTCTTCTTCCATGCCAGGTTGTATCATGATTTCATGGAAAAGAACTTCTTTGGTCTCGACTATGGAAGACCATCCCAAATTAGCCCATTCACTTTTTTGCTCTAACTTTTTGAACAAACTTATCAAAATGTCAGGGCCTTCTGTAGCACAGCCATTACTCTTACAACACTAGGAAGACACATGCACATATGGCTTTCACTTATCTGGCATCTTTCCTGCACTTTGAATCTTGCTGAATTTGTGAGAAAAGTCACCTGCAGCCTTTATTTTTCGACCTCGTACCTATGTTGTGTGATGCATTGACCAACTTCAAACACTACTGGAAGAAGTGGGACGGTTGCAGTGGCAAGTGGGTGCGTCCCCAACCGACAGAATAACACGGACTAAGGACAAAGTGTGCAATCAACAGTGCTATATAAAAACAGTACTGTCAACTAAAGAATCAGAGTCGACCAAATGACTTTGCTGCTTAGGAACTTTCAGTTTGTCACAATTTAACAATATTTCTAAGCTGGAAGTCTCTCTAAACAAAACATATCAGCTTGAACTGCGTACGGAGCTGGCTCGGCCTGCAATCATGCACTCTCGGGGGGTCTATATTTGGATGACATTGCAGAATCGACTCATCTCCTTCTGACTCATCAGTCAAAATTTTGACTTTATATAGTAAACCATTAGGGAAGGGTGGGAAAGAGGGTTTACTAACAAAAGAAAAAAAAATGACTGATCAAAAAAGTACTATGAACAAAAATGAAAGGTCTTATCAACGTCTTGGACCTCTCATATCAAGCAAGAGGTCACAATGTACACGATGACCAAAGGCAACTTCATGAGGTCGGCGAAAATTTTATTTATGTACCCAGACTTCGGGATGCCCTTGGCAACTCATGGTGAGTGAGATGAGTTCATTGTTGAATGTCACCCAAATAGGGACACTCCGAATCCTGCAAGAAGTGGTGGATATGGTAACTGTGTAGGAATCACGAGAAATTGCCCTGTGTCAGTGTCTTAACCCTTTTTGTTGCTTGCCATTGCTTCTTTACTGCACGTGATGCGTTTGGGTAGTTGACCCGAGTTGCATAACTTTTGCTGAGCAACTTCGTACTTTCCTTTCATGTCATTGTCCTGGTAAAATTTCAGACTCAACAACTGTGTTTTCTGAACACAGCGGGTGACTCCTTCCATCTGTCAGAAATGAGCAACTTACTTTGTGTTCATTTCCAGCATCAGGCATTGACATGAGTTCAAAAGTCTCCGGGGGAAAAGGTCAAGCTGCTACTCGGTCACTCTCAGCCGGTCAGATTTCAGTTGTTTGAACCCGGTGGCAAAATCCACCCGAGGACCGCCAAATCAGACGCTGACTTCGCAACCGAGGGGATAGATGAGGAAAATGAAGGCGTTCTGGACACTCAAGTAGTCAATGCTTCACCTCTATGAGTCTTCTTCCGCTTGAGCAGGGAAAGGCTCACCTTGACACGTCTCAAAACTGCACAAGCAAGTAGAATGTCTGTTGGTTCGTGTGTTGGACCCGGAGGGCCCAAACTTGGGGATCCTTTGGCATGGGTCAGGTTTGGCCTGAAAGTTGACTTTGAGGCCATTTCGAGGCCAAAATGGACTTGGACTACTTACACAAAGGGAAGAGAAGAAAAGGGGTGAGCCCCGCTGGGGTGTGGCAAGCCAGACTGCGGCTCTGCTTGGCCCGACCTGTGGACAGAGGGGCCGCCGCGATCACCACAGTGACCGAGGGGAAGAGGAGTTTCCGGACCATCCAGGTTCAACACGAAAGAAACTCAAAACTATGGGACGACTTGGACAACACAGAGAGGATCGGGCGCAGAGCACGTGGAGTGCGTGGACGTTGTGTAGCAGGTCGACATCGCATCTCAAAACCCACCTCCAGTCCCCACAGGCGGGCGGGATGTCTCACAGTGCACTACGTGCAACTCGTAGGGGCTATGACTTCTTCCCGGACAACCCTGGGTATCTCCGTCAGTGAACTACATACGCAGACTAGCCTAGGTACTTGGCATTGCTTGAATTATTTTGAGACCCGCCCCGATCATGCCCATCAGGGAAAGTTGAAGGGCGATTCCGAGGTCCACGTGCTCTATGACGTCCACGAGCTCCACATCCAAGCACTCCACATCCGATCCGACTCGTCAGAGTTCTTGTTCTTTTTTCTGTTGAAACCACGATCGCCAGCCTTTCGTCATCATACAAAAGCCAAACTGCGCGCAAGAAAAGGTTAAATACTGAGGAGGATACTCAAAGACCAAGGCAGACCCGCAGCTTATGTAGTACCAGCACTGCTTCAAATTCAACCACATACCAAAAACAGACTTGAGAAATTCCGAAGTCAAGTCATGTCAAAAAGCCACGAATTTCTCAAATTCTCAGGTACTTTCCGGGTGTACTAAATTTGCTTCCATGAGAAAGAGAGCGACTTATTCAGGCAATTATTATTATTTTAGAAAAGACGAGCAATTTCGATGCCAACCGGTTTGGCATTTTCTGCCATCAATGGTGATTGCAATGCTCTAGTTGCATGCAGTCACCAAATAGTGCACAAGTTTGCTGCAGCTCTCTTTTTCTCTGTACTGTTCATATGTGCTACAGAGCTCAGCTCTACAGCACAGCAGCGATGCAAAAAGCACTTTTTTGCATTACGTTGCCAAAAAAGCCTTCGAAATCATATGTCAAGTCGTCATAGGTCAATTTGTCACATAGAACTGCCTTCACTGACAAAATTTCATCTCAAAAGAGCGACAAAAATTATTAAAGAATAAAGCATCATCTGCCTAGCAAACTCGAACCGATCGCAGAGAAAGTATGTCCTTAAATAATAGGCTAGGTCAAAAAGGGGTCAACTTTGGAAGTTCACTGACAGCAGCTGGGGTTTGTTACAAGGGCTCAAAAGATGAAGATGTAGTCAAACACTTTGGAAAAAAATGTGTTTACCTATGTCCAACTTGATTGAAAATTTATGTACTAAGCTACTGTAGTGAAAGTAGATTTCAGCTCTGGTGGCTGTCAGAAGCTGCCAAACTGGGTGAAAATCACTCACCAAAATGCTGACATGATCCAGTTGGTCAGAAAAATATTTTACAGCCAGTCCTGAAGAAAAAAAAATTCAACTTATTTTACAGTATTATGCAACTTTAAATGCATTCGGGCATAGCTAAAACTCCTTTCACTTTCATTTGACTACAAAGTGTTCAAATGGGATGTGGTTAAAAAGTTTGGACATCCACGGGGAATTCCAGTTTTTGACCTAGCCCAGTAAATAATGTTTAGCATTGGTAAAAGAATTTCCCGCCAAACTCCTCGCATTTTGTTCCTTGGCATACATTCATATTTGAAAGTGAAATGGGAATCTGTGAAATTGTAGACTGAATTCACGTTAAGAAGAGAGTTTTAGATTCGAAGCCGACAGGAATAAAAAAGCAAGTAAGTACTACAATGAAATGGACAAAGTGACGTTCCAACGTCAGCTGTTAAGATTGTCTGGGAATTATTCTACTTGGTGAATGAGGCAGGGGCCAAATTTCAAAGATTGGACTGGATTGAGCCAATTTGGCTCCAAAAGCAAGGTCGGAATTTGCAAAACAATAAGAGAAATCGATGATGAACGTTGAGATGCTCTATAGTCAAAGAGGACTTGCAAGTCCAGCAAGCATTCCAGAAATGTTTTCTCCCAGCACTGACAAGCCTGAGACTGGCTATTTATTGCCTGCCTTCCTTGACGTGATCTCGACAAGTTGCAGAATGTGTTTTGGCACTTTTTTTTAAGTATTTGGTCTCTACACTGGGATGCCAGGGGTGCAATGTTCGAAGAGGGAGAAACGGGCCTCATCTGATCAAAGAAATCTTCTTAGATGCACACACATCTTCCTGGTGGTGGCTCGTACAGGGTGGACGAAGGAAAGTCACAGTGGCTTCCGTGGCTTCAGGAATTGCAAATCACTCCGGTGCACCCTGTACCTTAGTGTGTTTTCCAGTACTACATGGACCAAGGAGAGTCACAATGTCTCGCACCTTCAGTACATCGGTTGAGAAATCTCCTTCTCCACCCCTTACCTTGGAGTGTTGGCATGCACAGGGTGGACCAAGGAGACTCACAATGTAGTTTTCTGCCTTTGAAATGAGTTTCAAAATCTCCTAGGGACACCCTGCAGGCCCCAGAGTGGGAATACAGGGTGGACTACAGAGAGCAGCAATAGTGGTTTCTTCCACCTTCAGAATGAGTCTGATATTCTCTTCAGTCCACCCTGCTCTTCACATGTACAGGGTGAACTCCGGAGTTTTGCAACTCATCCCGAGCATCGACAACTTGGACACTTCCTGAGTCTACCCAGTACATGCAAAAACCCAACACTTTGCCACTCGTTTAGAAGGTAGGAAACAATATTGCGGCTCTCCTTGGTCCACCACGTATTCTTGTTGGCGACTTACAGGGTGCCTGAAGGAGATTTGCAAGACATTTGGGTGGCAGAAAACAACATTATGACTCTACAAGGAGACCCAGGGTACAGAGGTACAGGGGTGGACTTGCAATCCCTTATTGGGGGGGGGGGGACGCCACGGACAAGTTGCCAATTTGTCGAGTTCACCCTGTCGGTCCGGTAGGCCTGCTTGATCTCGGTTCCACCAGACCTCATGTGTGTGAGCGTGTGAACTTTGATCTCACATTTCATCACTCCCAAGGGATCGAGTTAATTCCGTTGCTTACATAAGCCCACAAAGTGTGCAACAAGTGGCGAAAAATGGACAGAATAGGGAAAAAAATTGCTGACCGCTCAGTCAATCACACGCTGTTGACCAAGAAGGACTGGGTGAAGGAGGGGGAGGAGGAAGAGGAAGAACACGGACAGTGTGAGGCGTGAACAACGACAACAGCATGAACAAGAAGAACAACAACATCATGCTGTACCGAGTCGTCCCCGGGCTCGACCAGGGGAAACTCGGAGATGAGCAAGGTTGGTGAATGAAGAGGAAAACTTTTTCGCGAAATCGGAGACTTAAACGATTTCGCAGGCAGTTTGCGAAAGAAAAAAAATTCCGCATATCTTCCAGGTGTCAGGTGAAGACAAGAGAAAAATAGATCAGGCCCTGCAGGATTTTTATGTGTGTGTGGTGTTTTTTTTCTTTTTATTTTTTTAGCTCACACACCTAAAATCCTATTCGTGCTCGTGCATTGAAGCCCACGAAGAAGAAGAAAAAGTGTTGTTGTTATTTATTAAGCGTGCTCGAGAAGCTAGGACAGTAACGTCACAGGGGCGTGCGAGCCCGGACGTCGTCGTCGTCGTCGTCGTCGTCGTCGACGGCGACGACGATGTTGCCAGTTATCTCCATGTCCCACATGGTGTCAGATATCTTGAGCACATCTGTCGTTCATTCGTCCCGTCTCTGCAAACTGCTTCTCTATTCCTTTATCAAGTCTAGCAAGATTACGAAGGCCGAGCTGTGGTCGGTCCACAGGTCAGCGGGGCCTTAATTAGTGCTCAGGTAGTTGATGTTGAGAGGGAGAAGAAAAATTCTGTCATTTCTTGCCTAAAAAAAGACAATGAAGGCTGTCAAGGATGGCCTTGGGGAAGAAGGTAAGAGAATCGCGCAGACGATTTCTTTTAGAGGAAAAAAATGGTCAATCCAGAATTTTTGACGTTTTCTTAGGAATTGACGACGATTCTGGAAGATGTCAAGATCTTCCTAGGAAATCTGGACATTTTTTGTCAGAGAAGAAAGTGAATTGAACGATGACATTTTAGATACAGGTTGTCTCAGTAGAGTTGCCCCTCTTTTTCTTTTCCCCTTTGATCACTACTGAGTGATTTGTCTGTTCAATTTTGAGTTGAAGACTAGGTCATGACAACACTTTCTGACATGTTTTCCCACAGGAAGTCAGCACTCGAGGCAGTGCAGGATGCACAGGGTGCAGAAGTTGTTCATGCCCTCGTTGGCCAAGTTCTGCACTGTGTGCATAACAACATTTTTGGGGCGTGATTCACTGATGCAGCACAAATGAGACCTGGTGAAGCTTCAGGTGTTGTAACGGCTGCTTGAGTTCATCTGTGCAGGCATTGGTTATGAACCAACTCTTTATTGTGCTTTCCTGACAATGCTTTAAGGTTCTGATTTAATAACTGAAGGAACTGAACTAACTGAGACAACCTGTCAATGGCTCACGAAGTCGACTTTTCTTTGTCATAGAACAGCGTGACAAACTTTTTAAAAATGAACACCCAGTTTCCACCAAGTTGAAACTACCGACCCATGACCTACAAAGTACAATTCAAGATTTCCTTAGGCCAAAAGACAGAATTTATAAATGTCATCGCATAATAAATGTAAGTTGGCGAATTGGAGAATCATCTTTTCCACGTTGTCAGCACTTTTCCACCGATCACTGACAGCTTAGACTTGGTAAGGTCACAGTGCTGAGAAGCCCTCAAGAAGGAACTTGAATATAGCTAGATCTTTCCAGAGCTGATCAGCACTTTTGCTCTACGCCCACTCTTTTTCTTCACAATAAGGATACAAAGTTTCTGAGTGTAGCAGAGTTTACTGCATCGAAGTTCGACTGTGAACAAATGCGCAGCATTCCGCAGAGGCTTAAACCACTCCTGTAGCTCAATCCAGTCAAAAGTTATAGCCGAAAAAAGTGTGCACTATAAGCACTAAGTAAGGTATGTCGTAAAACTTTGAGTTAAATTGCACGTAGTAGCAAATGCCATTTTTGTGAAATCCTAATAGTTTGGCCAAATGCCCAAAACTTCTGCTGCTTCAGCATCATTTTCCTAAAAATCAACAGTTCTAAACAGCCTAATGAATGTTCTATGAATTGCCTTATTGTTCAGCAGCGCTATATTGTGACTAAGATTTGACTGAGGCGACTTGACCTGTCCAAGTCCTCAGGTTGTCCAATTCCTTAGGCCCGAGAGCAATATAAGGCTGAGAACAGAGCAAAGCAAGCAGAAAATATTATGCACATCACGACCAGGCAATTTGATTTATGACGTGAAGTTTCCCCAAAAAATTCTAGGAGAAAATGCTTAATGTTGTAATGTCTGTACAGGAAAAATTATATAATGTCAGCTTTCTGACTAAACACAGTGATAAGCTGTTAAGTAGTTACAAAATATTTCCCCTCTCACAAAAAAATTGAGCAACAGTTTGTGTTTTTTTATATGATGGGTAACCCATCATAGATATCCTGATCTGATGTGACTGTACACACAACCCAGGAACAACAAATTGGGACCAAAACCATTGTTAGTGATTGTGACATAAGTGCAGACTCTGACTGTATCAAGAAGTGTAATATTGATATACAATAAATAAAACAACAGAGAAAATTACCTTAGAAAGCTTACAAGATCTGTGGCCTTACCCTCAACAATCTATAGTCAACAATCTAAGATTGCCCATTTTTTTCCGCTGACATATCTACCAATCAGTGCTAGAAGAATTCTAATTGGACCTATGAATTCTTTAACTCAGTTTACATTACTAATCAGCTATACTATCTTGTCATGAAGTCTTGCCTAGGATATGCATATTATGCTCAGGTGTTTTTAGTATGTTTGTTAAAGAATGACAAGAGAAGAGTGTGCTTGCTTTATCTAATGAGAATGACGTCTTCAACGAGTGCCCAACGACATTCCTCAAAAATGCCAAGAATTTGATCATGCTGAAGAAATATACATAATTA
>JAAUXU010128385.1_pt1 | contig 52905 bp, 49 predicted proteins | sample 7278151 | NCBI WGS metagenome assembly JAAUXU01 (sample SAMN14350113, study PRJNA611818) | marine sediment metagenome | isolation source: surface marine sediment (1.8m) | place: French Polynesia: Moorea | collected 2018-08
GTGGAAGATTGGCACTAGGCACTGACAATTTTTTTTTGGAAAAAAATGATTTAGTATCTGCACTTTTAATTTGAAGTTTTACTTCTTTGTATAGACAGTACATAGCAAACTCCAAAAAATGCTATGAAAAAGAAGTGTCTCTGGCTGAGCTGCATTTTGTTTTTGGCTAATACTAGGCATTCGTCACTACGACCTCCTAACTGTCAGATCAATCAGGGACACTTTTATAACATAGCTGAGTTAGAGTTACAAATTCAGACAGCTTTATGTTCTGTGCTACTGTAGTAAAGTTCAAATTAAAAGTGCAGATGGGAAACAATCTTTTCGGAAAAAACTATTTTCGTCAAATCCTCTTAATTTGACCCTATGCCAAAAACCCAGGCTGGAAAAATGTGAATTTCCCTAAAAAGTACCGCTTCGAACTAGCCCAATATAGATAGATATCACTGTTTTGTTCTGCAATTCACGCTGCAGGTACGTCTACTCACACACTACTTCATCCCGCGAGATGGGGGCGCGCTTTGCATGCAGTCTTGCAATTTCACTTGCTTGTGCACCATGAGGGATCTTTTTTAGTAGTCCATAAGGCGGAAAATTCCAGGCTCTTGGTTCTCCTTTTGTTTACATGACTAAGTGGAATTTACAGCTCAATTCTCCTCACAAAGGCAATGATTGAGCGAGCTCAACAATTGTTCACCTCCAACAAGTCAATTCAAGAGAGACGTCGACAGACCATAAAGTCGACTAAAGGTGGGCTGCTCCACCTTAGGGCTGTGTCCAATGAGACCCATTTAGCTGCAGTGCCAGTAAGTAACAGAAAAGCAGCGTCGGTATTCACATTGAATCAAGAATCGTGTAGGTCTGGTCCGTGGGTCCGGGTCCACGTTCCTCTGCTGTGCGTCCAAGTCGAGCCCACCTCCAATCTGTCAGCACTCGCCTCTTTCATGTGCACACACGCACGTATGCCTTGACGCACTGGCTTAACTGCGCACACAATCGGCATTCCTTCGCCTTTCAACAGGGTGGACCATAAATAATTTGTCCTGAAAGAAACGTCTGGCAGAAAAAGGTGACGACGCGCGAGCACGATGCCCATTTTTTCGGTGATTTGAACGCTAAAGTGCCAGGAAGCAGCTCCGCGCATGGGCATGAGAACAGAATGCGCGCATAATTTGTCTCTGCCGATCAAGCCTTGCATGAGGCCTGAGACGGGCGTATCTGCCGCAACGTTTCCTACTGGCACAAGGGGTCCACGGTCGTCGTCCTGCACTCCTCCGTGCAGCACGGCTCCTTTGTGTCTCAGCCTCTGGAGGGACACTGGACAGCCTCCCCGGGTTCCTCCATTTTGCCTTAAATCTTGCCCATTCCAATTTTCCAAGTCGGCGTCGCTGCTCTTTGCGCCGAGGTAAAAAGAGAGACATCTCGGTGCACGCGAGCACATGTGAGGAGGAGAAAAAGAGGCAAAAATGCCAAGAATGCTCGCCCAGAAATCACAAGCGTAGAAAAAAGGGACAACAAAGAAGTCAAAGGAGACGCCAACAGGAGCACAATCACATGTCCCTGGACAAGCTTGGCTTTCCCACCCCGCACGACTGACTAATAAGGGACTGCCCAGGAGTCCGAGTCGAGACTACAAGTCCCTGTACGAGTCCCTGTTGTACGAGCACGTCAGTGACTGAAGTCTCCACTTTTGCCAAGTCCAACATCCCCCATCCAGTCCGTGATGTCTGCAGCAGCGTCATTCGTTAGCGCATGCAGGAAGCGTCGTTGTCACTTCTATTCTGCTCCTCCTCCGCATCTTCTTCCGTGTAATAAATCGTTGTTTTGAGGCGAGCTTGTCAGACCTCGAAAGTTGAGGGAGTCGCAAATGAAAGCTGATGACGACGCGCTGGCTCAGACTACAACAAATGATTTCACAACGAAAGAAAAATGTTGTTGCTCATGGAGTAACGAAGGAATCAGGTGACAAACTCCGCATATTTGTGAACAAGAAGCACTTAATGGATCCCCCCCCCCCCCCAGCAGCTGGAGCTGCTGCTGCCTTTGTGCCAGTAGATGATCTCTTGTTGTCTCTCATCATCAGCTCCTCCGTTAACGCCCCTCTGAGAAACGTTCCATTACCGATGCCACCAGCCACCAACCAAGCACCCTGCTCGACAGAGAGAAAAACGTATGCACAGCTCAGACAGAGCTTTATCTTCACTTGCACACTTTGCTCCAACTACTCGTTACTCGTTAGTTGGAAAAGTGGAGGCTTTGAAGTGGCATCACCCAAGTTGAGAACTCTTTTCTCTCTGCAGAAGGACCTCAGTGGTTGAGTCCAGTGCAGCTCTCTCTTAATGGATTGTTAGCACTTGGTGAGTCTGTCTCTGTACAAGCCTTTTGACTCTTGCCGACACACGAACCAGCGCCCAGGACACCCACAAGCTCAGTTTTATGGAAGAGGGGACTTTTTGCACTTGTTTCAAACTCCAAGGGAGCAAAAGCCACACAAGAAGTGGATTTAAGGAGAGACATTTTTTGTGCTGAGTACAAAAATCTAACTAATGATGGCCTACGAAGCTGTGCTGTATAGGTATGCCAGGGCTGCCAAAAAGGACCGCTCCGCTGCTCCCACAACCTCAGGGGGGAGGGGACACAGAGCAGCGGGGCCAATGCCCAAAATCCGGGTCAATTTGTTGTATCCTCAAGTGAGAGGATCCCATGCTCTTGAAGGGCAATGTGGACGAGGAGGAGGCCTGACTGACGGTCAATGCGTTGTACCCCTCATTAGACTTGAAAATGGGCGCTCATTATTTTCCTTTTTCAGTCCTCTGGTGAACGATCTCTCACGCTGATAACGACTGTGACGCCCGCCAAAAGGATTTGTCGTCGATTCGACTTTTTAACGTCGTAGGCATGTGCGAGCAAAAAGGTCAGGGAACGGTAAAGAGAACCAAAAAAAAGGCTGCAATTATGCTGGCCGGACATAAGCAGAGAGACGCTCTTGGGGCCGTGCGAGATCGGAGAAATCTACAGCAGAGCAGTGATGAAGGACCGTGGAGAATGGTCAACCAGACCTGACAGGTCGTGAACATCAGCGCCGGCGTGCACTGCGTATACAGTGGGAGGGAGTCACTCAACAGAGTTCGGACACGGCCGACACGACTCCGGAGTTATATATACTTACTGCATTAGCATCAGTGGATAGATGGCGTTGGTCGGATTGGTATTCGACTATGCTGCCCAAGCACTCCGATCAGTTTAGTTCAAGTGTTTTTTACTTGGATGACCCGGGCGCACCTCAGCCTCCTCCGGTCAGCGTTGCCAAGTGGCACATTTTCCCAGCCTTTTTTGCACTGACGTCGTGAGTAAGACAGACACGCAGGTACAGACAGACGCTTTATGTAGATAGATGAAAGATAGACAGTCTTGACCGTGCATCGTTTTGGCGCAACAGGCAATCGGAATTCGTTCACATAGAGCCCTCAGACCTGACACCCCGGGTCAGACGGGGTCTGCAGAGCGCCCAATTGCATGTTGCAAATTCTGCTATTGAGCAAGTGGTAGCCAAGCCCAGCTTTCCAGCACAACATCTCATACCTTTCCCTTATCATAAAAAAATCAATGGAGTTTTCTGTCGAGTTGCAGATACAGTGAGACTGACACATGTCCGTCCCTAAAAGGAACCTGTTTATGCAGATGTGAATTACGTCCTCTCAAGGTTCGACCTTATGGCAGACCACCTATGGGTATGGACCTTTCAGCCCTGGACCCAATGACTTTCCATTTTGCGCTCATCGTACCGTCAAGTGCGTACAAAGTCCTGCCTGGTACATCAGAAATCCCCCCCCCGCAAAGTTCCAGCCTTTAAGGCCAATGTGACTTTTTAATTTTGCTCTGCTCCTTAGATCGACACCTGGCGATGTTAAGTCATGCTCCACCTAATAAATCATTGCCTTGCAATGGTGCGGAATAGTGCTGAACCCTTTTGGCTTCTCCTCAATCCACTTTCTCTATCCTCCCTCATATGGTTTTGTGCGCGCGTGCGCGCTCACGCGTGCCAGCCACATCATCGCGACCGGATCATTCATTCACCCCTATTGTTATTGAGCGAGAGATAAATCCTCTGGGAGATGACGAATGATGCCAAAGGATCAACGAAAGAGAAGAAAGATATTGCGCGGTAGAAACTCCAGGAAGAAAATAGGGATTCTCACACTGGGAGAAAAGAAATTATCCCTCCCCAGCTGTGGCAGCCAAGGAGGCACGCAGAACTTTATTGATTTCTTTCTTGCCTTTCTCCGCTCCCTCCTTGATATTCCCCCCCCCCCTCTCCCTGGAAGGCATGATTTTATCGGCGCGTTTCAGCGATAAGGCCGGCAGCGTCATTGAGTCATCGTGGATGCTCATATCCGCCTCAACGGATCACCTCAAATGAAGATATCGTTGCTCGCTTTCTCAAAAGTTATATGGAGAACTGAGTGGAGACGCGCGGCCTGCACGTGTGAGACACGACAGTGGTGTGAGAAGTGTAGGGTCGTTTGTTATCCATATTAGGTTCTGCATTCCTACGCAGGACGCTTTAAGCCCGGCTGGAGGATGCTGCTCCCATCTTCAATTTTTATTATATGACAGAGCCTCTTATTGCTTTTTCTTTATTAAATAACAGTAGCTTACAGCGGATTCGACCAGACAGAGATCAAAGGAGGCTTACAAGGATGACTGCGTCACCCATTTGGAAGGAGAGCGCGTGCGTGTCGGTGGTGACGGACAACTTGGTCGTCGTCGTGCACACGTTGATACGCCGACGCCCTCTCTCACCTCCAGATGAAGACTTTGTCTGGTGGAGCACCAGCATGCTCATTAGGCATTCGAGCCATGTCTCGAATTATCCCTCCCTCACTAAAAAAAAAGTCACTCCTTCCTCTATTCTCACGGCTTTCATAATAGGCAGGCTGGTGCTGGTGCTGCCACTCTCGACTACATAGTCGGATCCCCATCGTTTACGCGCTCAGAATTTCTCTAGCAATTTCCTGTGCGCAGATAAGACCGGGCTGAGCCATTCCTATCCCCGCCCAAAAAGCGAAACTCACTGGCACAGAATAGCAGCCTGGGCGGCGGAGTCGGCGGAGGCGGCGGAGCCGGCGGAGGCGGCGACGGCAGCCAAGATTTGATATAGCTGTGGAAGTTTGAAATGTGGCACAATGGGAGGAAGAAGAGGTGAAAACATAATGATGATTCTCCCTCTCTCCTTCTCCAAAGTTATGGCGGCGGAACTTTTATATGAATTGATGGAGCCGTCACAGCCTGATTGGTGTCTACTCGTGTAGAAAGACTCATTTTCTGATAACGGCTGCCGCTGTTGCCGCCAGCGTTTATAGCCTTCCTCTCTCCAATGATGATGATGACGATGATGATGTTATTGATTCTCGTCAAGTTGGATGCATCAGATCTCTCTCGGACTGAGGGCCGGCTTGCTAGGGGCGGACTCGAGCTCCACCAGACCGATTGGGCTGTCTTGTGCCAGTGTAAACGCTGCCCTAAGTGGAGAGAGCAGATAACAAAAAACCCTTCTGTCGTCTAGAAATGACTGCTGCAGTGACACGCGCATTTTTGATCGACCCACTGTAAAAAACGGTGGAATGCGCGAGTTGCGCGCACTGTATAAAAAAAAGGGCCAGGCCTTAATTATAGCGAGAAGAAGTGAGCAATTTGCAAAAACCTTAATTAAGGAGATCGAGCCCACATAACAGAACATCACGAAGTTATGTTAGCGATCTGTGGCGAGGACGACCCTGGAAGCACCCAAGCTTCTGCTTCCCCTCGTCGTTTGCGACGTGACGGCGGCCGGCGACGACTGCGGCGTGGACGGCGGCGTCGATCACCACCATGGCGGATCTGCCTGGCGGCGCAGCCAAGCGCGATGCCACCAAAAGTCAACAGAGTCCATTAATGAGGGAAAAAACGCCGCCATCTCTGTATCTCCTTTCTCCCTTTGCCCACTGAGCGGAATGGCCGCGTCCGCGTCGAAGTCCTTGTTAAACACAGGAGATTGATTTCGGTGGAGGAAACCTCGCACGTCGGAAATTCCTCGTCTGATCCAATTGATCGCTGTTAATCTCTCTTTCTGTCTCAAAGCCTCTTTTCTTTCTTCTTCCTGATACTCGCTGCTTTGGTGAATCGCAACGCACAAAGGTGTCGGTGATGATAAATCTTGGGTAAACCACACCTTGACTCGCCTCCGCTGTCACATCCCCACGTCGTCATCAGCTGGCGTCAGCGGGTCCGCGTGGAAGGAAGTGCAAGTGACGTCACCAAACATCCAGTTAGGGCTCTAATTGGTAGAGTTGAGAGCGCCGGTGGGCATCTCTTGGGCAGCCAAATGATCGGAACTTCCCCAGATGCTATCACTCTCCAGACCCCGGAGAATCCGCAGCTTCCACGAATATTTTCCCATGATAATGACGACCAATTCACCAGAGGCCAAAAAACAGGAGAGGATTTAATTCGTCGGTACGGGAAGATATTGACAGAAGAGACATGTTGACGGATGTCACGACGCAGAACAGACACAAAGGCCTTAATGAGTGACATGTTCAGATGTGCATAAGTTGGCCTCTGTCAAGTCCGCGCTAATCAGCACTGCTGGGAAGCAGCTCCAGGTACCGTTTAGCCGCATTTTACTGCCGAGGAAGTTCACAAATCTATTTGTGGCATCAGAGAAGAGGAAAAAATTCTGATTGGAAATTTGTTTTGTCTTCCTGACTACCCCCAGACAGCAGACATTTCTCCACGATCTCCTTGCCCTTTTCTCATCCCGAGTGCATTCACACACGCTGCCGGAATCACTAATCGCGGCGGCGGCAGCGGCCGTCGCCGCGGCCGGGGCCGCCGCGGCCGCCGCCACCATGAACTAAGGTCCTTTCTCGTCGTATACAAGTTTACAGAAGGGAGGTAAGGAATGTCAGTAGCATTTTAACGAAGGGACGGCCATTTGTCTCCAATTTGAGAAAGAATCCGGTCTGAAATAAAAAGTCAATAAGAAGTTAACGGGCGGTGTAATCGGGGAGAAAGAGGAGACAAAGAACCGGCCTGGGCTAAGATGAGTAGCAGCATTTGTTCGACAACAAAGCAGCAAAATTTTCAGTCTGGAGCTCCACAAAGTCCTGTGCAGGTCAGGGGTTCCCAGACGTTTCCCACCGTCATTTCCAACATCCTCCCAGTGCGATCGGACACATTGGTCCATGCAGCGGCCAAGGAGTAGGCAGCAGTTTGGACCCCAAGGGTGGCGGGGAGTGAAAAGTCTCTCTGTATCTTGGCGCCCCTCCAAAAACGCTCTCGTCTGGGAACCCCTGGCGGCGGGAGACGTGCGTATTTCGGTCAATTGGCAGGGGGAAACCAGCATTATCCGACTACAAGCTGGAAATCTAAGCAGGTACGCATACATGTTTATGATCTTGTTCTTCTCGTGCCAGTCTTCAAGCCCCCAAGAAGAGGATCGAGGAGGGGAAGGCAACCTGTTTGCCACAGCGATAGAGAAGTGAGGAAAATCTAATCGGCTTCGCCCTCCATATATATACGGAGTGCGCGTGCGCACAAACACGGACACGACACACGTGCTCCAGAGAATGTCCAGGCGCACACGTGACTTTCGTGCTTGAAATTGCCTCGCAATTTACATACTCTCGACGACGACGACGACGACGAGGGTCTGATCCGCCCACACGACTTCTTTGCCCACTGCTGACAGCATCATTTGGGGATGGGGGGGGGAGGCTCCTCTGGCAAAAAACGCTAGACGCATTTGGGAGGAGGTAGCAAAATGGGAACAAATCTGAGACCAGCAGCGGCCGCAGCCACAGCAGTGTGATAAAGAAGCTCGAAAGAGGCATTTTTCATGACGTGTAGTACGTAGGGACCACCCATAGACTCGCCACTTTGTACCTGCAAGAATGGGGAGAGGAGAGGCTTGAATTTTTTGTCTCCCAGGCATTTAGAAGACAAAAAGAGCGAGGAAAAAAGCTTTTTGTCATGCCTCAAATTAATAGAATTAGCGTCCTCTACGCTATGTCCTTCCTGCGGCCAGAGGCCAACGGTGGCATCCAACTCGTTTGATAGAAAGATATGCGTGACTAGGAAAGATGCTATATTGTAGGCCAGGATGGAGGAACTGTGCGGGTGCGGACATGTGCGCATGCGTCCAGCACCGCTTCGTTCGACGGGTTGCCTTTCTCAAACTGGTTTTATTGTGGAACAGCCTCAGAGAGGTCAATCACGCTGAAAGACAAATGAAAAATAGACAAGACTGCCAGTAAATGGTCGTGGTATAACTGTCTAGTAGTGGAGAGGGAGCGCTCAAGCAGGAAAACAAGTGCCTGTGCCTTTTGGTACGACGCAGATATGATGACAACAGGAGTAATAAGGGGGGGACCATCGTACAAGGGAGTACATCAATGCTAAACAGCACGGTCACAATCACTTGGTCGGTATAAAAGCGGAGAAGCAGGAGAGCCAGTATCACTCTGCGCCAGTCTTTGACGTGTCTGAGGCATTGTCCGCGGCCGCCACGGCGGCGGCCGCGGCCGCGGCCGCCGCAGCCGCCCGCCCACGCAACAGCGCCTGCACCGCCGCGGAAACGGAAGCCGTTGATGTCGTTGGTTCCTTCGCCGTTAACGACTCTGTCGCGGCGGCAGCTGTGCTCGCCGGTTGTGATGGAGCTGGAGGAGAAGGGAGAGAAGTCGGCGCCGTCGGAGCCGTCGGCGGCGCTGGCAATGGCGTGGGAATCCCGCAGAAGCCGGGCAAGAAGCCTCCGGGCAACCCGTGAAACAGACTCAGCCCGCTGGGTCCTCCCAGAGGCGGCGGTAGGATTGGTCGATGAGCCATTCGAATCTTCTCTATCTCTGCTTCTTGCAGGCGTTTTGACTTGGCGCGGCGATTCTGGAACCAGATCTTGACTTGCGTTTCGGTCAGGTTGAGGCTGTTGGAGAACTCTGCCCGCTCGGCTATGGAGAGGTACTGCTTCTCTCGGAACTTTTTCTCCAGCGCCATTAACTGCTGCGTCGTGAACGGAGTCCGGGGTTTCCTATTGGGTTTATGCTTCCTCAGCGTGCACCGAATGGGTCCGAGGTGTGGCCGCGGGAGATCCGTCCCTGCGAGAAATGAAACATAGCATGTTAGATCCAATCCACGCCTTGCGATCAATCCCCCATTAAGCAGGAACCCTCCCCCCCTTTTCCAACCCCCGTACCCCCCCAAAAAAACCTTATCGGTTTTAAACCACCCCTGGCGCTGCTGGCGCTGCTGGCGCTGCTGGCGCTGCTGGCGCTGCTGCCGCCGCCATGTGTCATCGTGGCCATCCATCTCAGGCGCTCTCTGTTCCGGAGTTAATCTCCCGTGACGTCATTGAGCTGCTGGCAGAGACAAACTAACAGAGCTGTTAAAAACACCTTCTCTTTACTTTTCCCCTCCCTCCCTGTTCGATCCCCCCCCCCTTTTTTTCCTCCCCTCTCGAACGATTTCCGGAACGGTCCCGTGACAGCCGTGTCAACCCCTCTCCTGGAGAGGAAGCGGAGGAAGAAATGTGCCAAAAACTTCATGCTTTGTCTTGATCTTAAGTTCTGCCAGCGTCTGTATGCATGCGCATGTTACGTATGCACTTCCTGCATCCGCGTATGTGGGCGTACAGAGTTCAAATGTGCTCCTGAATGCACCGATGAAGACTGACGACTCGGCTGCTTCCAGCAACGTCATATCCACGTCCCGCCCCGCTCGAGAAAGCGAGCAACTTCTCAGCGCAAGTAAGGCGTGTGCACTAATTTTGAATGCCACAAAACTCTTAAGGTTCGGCCTCGGAGTCTCCATATAATACGTATGACGACCCATGATGCAAGAGGTGAGGCTTAAGAGCATTTAACATTGGTGCACAAACATACAACAAGCCTAATAGAGTGCTCCTCTCAGAGTGGAACACCCTGTAAGGACAGGGTGCACTCGAATTAGCTTTAAAATTCCACACGCTTGAAACTTCCACTTACGTGCACGGATTTTCGACGCTCCAGCGTCAATTGATCAGAACTTGCGTGCTGAATGCAACTCTGCACGAGGTTTTGGCAACGAGTTTGTCAGTTTACTGTAAGTAGCAAAAATGTGCATCGCATTTGCGCTGTTGTGCACTCGAGTTCAGCGAGGTTGCATGATAAGAAGATGTATCCGTTGCTTTGCTCAAGGCTTATGGGCTTGATCACCTTCCAAGGCTCATGCGGCCCTCAACTGATCGGCTGCTGCGACCAGAAAATGAAGCAGTAGCACTGACTTTGTAAGATGTCTTTCAAAACATTCCTTTTTTACGTGACTAACTTGAAAAAGTTCGTAAAAGTCCAGCTATGAAGCTCCACGTTCACCTCAATTTGTCCGTCATGCCTTAAACTGCCCGTACTTGCCGTAAAATGCCTTTCAGGTCCGACATCAGCCTCAGACAGTCCTATTTAGAGTAATGCATAAATTAGTGTTCTGCGGGCAAAGCTTCATACTTGAAGAGCCTCTCCTTGCTGTCCATGTCTTTCTCGATGAAATTGAGCATGTCGCACAGCTGTGAGAAGCCCTGTATCAAGTCTGTAGGGCAGAGAGGGGGGCTCTCCTGCTTCTTCTACTCGCCCACCTTATGCTACGCGCTCTCCCCTGCGTGTCTCCTCCCTCCCTTTGACACACACACAGCGTGTCGGTCCAACACAGTGTGAGTCTCAAAGCAACCCATTTTATAAGCTCTTTTTCTTCTACTACTGCTCACTTAACAAGGGCCGTCTTCATTCATGTTAATCATGCACGCCATTTTTAGGTCAGGCTGAAAGGTACTGTACAAGTGCCAGAAGTGGTGACTGTGCCAAAAGTGGCTGCCGCCCTAAGTATACGCGTATTCTTTTGAAGAGGCCCCTTCTCTTTTCTTCTGCCAAGGAGCCGGGGTGCTGATAAAGACATAATTTGGCCAATTTGCGTGCTCTCCTCTCTCTCAAGGCAATTTTGTGCCTGAGGGCCTGGCTCGCCTCCCTCTTCTTGGCCGCCAAGATGAGCGCGGTCGACGGATGGAAGAAGACGGGAAACCCAGAGCTATTCAAATTAGGTCCAATTAAAAGAATGGCCGAGAGAGTCAATGGTTCCGCAACCGCTCAATTCAACGCGTCGGCGAAGGGGCCAAGATTACAGGCGTGGGCCGAGCACCTCTTGCGCCTTCACCTCTGTTGTCTGCTGTGCTCGTGTGTGTGTGTGTATGGTTTGGGAGGAGGAGAAGAGGAAGGCAAGGGCATAATTGAGAGATTGTGGGCAGATAGAGTCTGACAGACAGGCCAGGGCAGAACTCACGTACGTGTGGGTTGTGGCTGGCATGTCAGACTGGAGGAAGAATTCCTCACGTGTTTGCTTACAAAGGCACACACACACACACACACACAAGTAAATGAGAGGCAGCCCAGATTTTGCGCCTCAATCTCATCAATTGGGACGAGCCCCACGTGAAATCTCCAACGAATGCAACTCCCTCCAGAGGTAGAGCGCCGACCACTCGACGGTCGTGGCAGTCAGTCAAGTTAGCCACTTTGCGTGGCTCTTTCTACCCTGCCTCCCTCAGGCACGACACACAATTTTCGGTGGCTAATTTCACACACGTCCGTTAAGAGAAAATGAGCACTTGCAAACAATTTTTAATGCGGCTTAATTTTCCTCCCCGAAACAGGTGGGGGCTTGGACTAGAGATGGGCTGCCAGGTCTGCCTGACGGGTAAGAAGAAAAGAAAGAAAAAAATGCACGAGCATCCACATCTACGTGCAGTAGTGAAACTCACACTGCAGACCTCAGAGTATCTTGTATAAGTAGATACATTCAAGTACCAGTGCGATGTAGCTTCCTAACATAAAAGACCTAACTTCACAAGACACGTCAGACCTCGAATTAGCGAATCTGAAATCCTATCACGCTCTCACGCATGCACGGCGCGGCCCTCCACAACCCGCCCCTCGCGTGCTGGCGAAAAAAAAAAAAATAAAACTTTTCGCAAAGTGGAGGAAGGAGGGGGGGGGGAAGATTGCAGATGAAATTTTTACTAACCCGCTTCGATTCCTCCGAAAAACACTAACTACAACGACTACGAGAATACACCTTTGACACTTTTCCCGACGGCTTTTTAGCACAGCTGACAAATTGCAAGCCCCTCATATCGAGCCCGTATGCGCCGAATGCGCAGCACACAAACAAGTGACAGATTCCCCCCCCCCCTTCACTCATATACAAGTCGCGAACTCGAAGGATTAACGACCAAAGGCGTGTGTTTGTGTGCGTTATGTTCATGGCGCCTCACATTTCAGGACTCCCTCAGGGACGGAGGCCGGGTCCGGACTGCCCACACGGGCGGGATCGGCCTTGGGCTCGAGTGAATCACTTGCCACGACAAAAAAAGAATAGAGACAGTCTGACATTGCGTGTCTCCCTCGTCCCTCCATGAATTTTCGACACTTAAAGCCCTGACAAACGCCGCCAGTCCGGCCGACCACGCACACGTCGTGAAGAGGGAGCCAGTGCCAACTCCACGATGGAGCTCGGCCGGGCGAGGCTGAAGAGGGGGTTATTGTTAGGCATTCGCTGTTGTTGCGTGCGTCCCTTAATTAATACGTCGAGGCCGCAAGAGGGAGTGAGGAAAAAAGCCTCGCTGTTAACTCTAATGTGAGGCGACAGAGAGAGGGGGGAGAACTTAATGAACTCTTTACCCGGCGGAATCGCCCGGACGCCACTAAAGTATTTTCAATTTGGGCCGTCACTTCTGCCTTCACTCCAAGAAGACGAAAATATGCACTATTTATGAAGAGCCAAGTTGGGTGCCAGACAAATTCGCCATAATTGCAGGCCTTGATGACTACTGATGAAGTTGGCGCACCCGAGCAGTGACCGAACATCCGCCGGGCGGGCGACTTCTGTCACAACGGAAGCAAATTAAAGGGGCAAAAACGACGACGAAAACAAAGCAAAAAGCCTCGCACATTTGTCAGCAGCACGGGCAAGTGCAAAAAAAAGTGTGAGAGCACTTTTGCTAATGACTTACTTCCGGTGGCCGCCGAGAGTGGCGGCGATCGAAAGTGTGGCGCCCAAGGAAGGGCCACAGAACCGGGGAACGTCGGGTAGAGACCCGGCGGCGGGGAGAAGAGGCCAAGCGGCGGAGCACCCGGAGGCGCCGGCCTCAGAGCAGTGGGGTGGCTTATCCGTATGGGCGGCGATTCGGGAGGAGGAGGAGGAGGAGGTGGCGGCGGTGGCGGCGACGGCGGAGAATCAGCATCGTCGCCGCAGACATCGATCTTGTTGTCTTCGTCCTCCTTCTCTGACTTTGTCGGCGCCGCCTCAACGGAGGGCGAGAGGCGGTCACCGCAGCTGCTGCTGCTGCTGCTGCTGCCACTGCTACTGTTGTTGTTGTTGTTGTTATTGTGCTCTAACCTATTTTCCTCCACAAATTCTTCGTCATCTTCATGCTTGAGTCTGTCCGTCTTTCCGTCCCTGCTGGCCGCCGCCGCCTGCCTGTGCGACAGCAGCGAGTCCACCGAGAAGGGCGAGAACTTCTTGGGACTGATGGTGAGCGGCCGCTTCACCACCTCCTCCGAGGACATCTTTGCCGGGCCCTCGAGCATCATCGTCTCTCACTTTCATCACTCATTGCTCACTCGCTCAGAGGAGAAATTGTGCAATCGCCATGTTTTCCTTGGAGAAGACAAAGCGTAACGAAAGGCGACTGCTCGCTTGCTGCCTGCACTCTCAGGAAAGGCTTTTCGCAGGCTTGCGCGCGCATGTTGCGCTGGCCCTAAAAAGACGTCAGCTGACGGCAAGAGGGGTAGGAAGGGGGGCAAAGAGAAGAACGAAGAAGAAAGAAAAAAAGTCGGATCCGAGCGGAGCGGGACGGAGAAGACGATGGGCGCGATGCGGCGCGGATCGCCGTTGAAGCTTTCCTCGACGGCGCCGCCGCCACTGACGATGGGCGGAGCCTTGGCCGCCGCCGCGCCCGTCACCGACGCCGCCGTTGCCTCTCCCATTTGACTCCTATAAACCATTACAAATTGCCCATTACGGCTTATTTACAGCGGGCCAGATAAGCGCGGCGAATGAATACAGATGATGGAAGGAGAAGAAAAAAATGGCTGCTTAGCTAATTCATGCGAGGTCGACTCAGCCATAGCCCAACGCACACATTAACATCAACAAAGAAAGTTTCATTTTCCCCAGGTGTCTTATCGGTGCTCTTTAGTCGTAGAAGGATGGTGCTCGTCTGCCCGGGCCTGTTCGGCGGCCGCGCCGCCTGCCTCGACCTCGACTGCGTCAAAGGTTAGAACGTTGACTTGGGACTCGGCCTGCGTGACCCTTGACTCGACGCGCACGCCCGATGCAGATCTGTTATTGAAAAGGGAGCAACAGAAGCCGGCGGACAAAATATGTTTATATGGCGTCCCCGACCAACAACGTCCTCTTCCCTCTCCTCAAATACCCGACCTTTTGTGCGGTCTTTTTTTTCTGCCTGCTGGAAGCTCACGCATTACACAGGGATCGTCCAATTAGAGGGCTGAATGGAAGCCAAATTATGTTTGAATATGAGCTCTCTCGTTTCTTTGAGGGTGGCCTTTTGTGCGCCCCTGATTTACCGAACAACATTTCGTGCCTGCCCAGGCTGCCCACGGCCAAGTCAGACACGTTTGAGTGCACAGACAGACTCTTGGTCGCGCAACACCTCAGTGGGGCTGGGAGTTGGCGAATGTTTGCAAATGCAAATTGTCGCTATCACAGTCGGGCATCAGTTTGTTTTCCTCCCCCCCCTCCCTTTTACGCCGGATTAATTAACACAATCCTTTTCACAGCTGTTGCTCTCCCCCCCCCGTGAACATGAGTTGCACGGGTCTGCATAAATAATCACGTTCTGCTGTCCGTGTACATAGAAACACATTATTTGCGACAGAATAAATACAATATCAGACTGCGGCAAATCTCACTTTATACGCGCTAATTTCCTCCTCTTTAAGTAATGCACATGCGAACGTTGTACGTATGCAACACAGAAAGGGAATTTGTACTACAAAGTGCCCACAGCGGCTGCGGACCGAACTTGCGTACGTTACTAGCGCATGAGGTCGCCGCGCAGTGCAGATTCTATTTTCGCAATGGTCCAGTCACTCAGTCAGCAAGATGTTCTGGCCCAACATCGACAGTCCTGCCCCAAAATCAACCCGAGTCTGGTAGAAATCGAGCCCCAAGGCTGAAGTGAGTAGCAAAAACGCAGTACCTACTGTTCATGCACATACAGGGCAGCAGACTGAGGACAGTCGTAGTACTGAGCTGGCCATCGTCACTTATTGCACGTGCGAATTCCCACGAAATGCCCTTCTCCGGGTATTTGTTTTTCTTTCCCGGACCATTTGATGGGTTTAAGCCCGGCGGCTTACGCTAGTCCCACATTCCCATGGGCGGCAGGCACATGACGCGATTTGGCGAGTAGTAATCACTAAGCAAAGAAGGCTAATCCAGTGAATAAACTGGCGCATTACGGCGTCCACGCGCCTCGTGCCAAACTAATCCATCCCAGGAGAAAGTCAGGAGGAGAATGAGTCCGTGCTGCAGCCGCTGCTCGGCCAGACAAGACCGAGCAGAGCTCGACCATCTCGGACTCGGCGGGCGTCCTCCAGTCCAACGCTTTGGCCGCGTTCTGTCCGGCTGAGTGAAACTTCACTAAACCGCTGCGTGCTGGCTGTCTGCGTTGGACCTTGTGACAATAGAACAGTGTAGTCAGAATGATTAGATCAAGCTTTGCTGAAGCTGATGTATGATGATCCGGCGTCGGGGAGGAACAGGGCTGGCAGTCACACTTTTTTTCCCCCCTCCAGACTTATACTGGACTGCACTCAGGCTAATGTAGTGATGAATTCATGGAGAAAAGAGCTCTTGGACTTGGCACAGTCCGGGTGCGGAGTCCTGTCCTGCTGCGTAATTAGTCCCTGACTCTGCGTGTCTTCTTGTCTGTCCATCTTTCCATGATTGAGTTGAAAACGGAGACGTAAAAGATGCTGATGCTGCTGGCCCCGAAGACGTCGCCGGTGGGAAAAAGAGAAATCTCTGACCACTTTGGATGGGAGCAGCCGAAATTGGATTTCACGTCTTTCCAGACTGAGTTCATGTGTCGTACCGGGTGGCTCGCAAATGCATCCGCCGAGTGCACCAGTCTCTTTGGGCGCAGCGGCATGGCTGGTTCAGCCCCCTCCAGCCCCGAAATGATCCTGTGAGTGCTTTCCCTGCAACCCCTTTGTTTGCGGCTCACACGACTCCGGGTCGTGTGCGTGTGTCCGTCTGCGCGTCTCGCTTTGACGCCCATGTTTTGAGCGGGGACCGCTGGCGGAGCTGACGACAGGATCTCGTTACACTTCCGTCCTCCGCGGACGACGGCAGCGCTCAAAGGAGGTTTGCTCAAGAGAAAAAATATCAAATTCAAACGATGCTCACACACACGAGCAACGCTGAGAGTTGTCTCAGTAGGTCAAGCCTGAGGTGTCTCCAAATAGAATTTGTCCTTCTCGTCCTTTTCTTAAGGGAAAATTGGATAGTTCTTCCCTCAAACAATGCGTCAAGACGTGTCACACTCTGTCATCCTTTATTGGCCTGGCCAACAACTCAAAGGTCAGTAGCAGCCAGCAGAAGAAAGGAGAAGGCGGGCGATTCATGGCCCTTAGAGAAAATGTCACCGATGATTGAGTCCAACCCCGCCCTGGACACCCCATGCAAGTCCGAGAGCGCTCATGGAGCAGCAGGGAGAGACAGGGAAATAAATCATGGAATCCATCATTTCTGGGAAAACAATTAAGAAGGCGTGTTCCATCATTCAAATTAAATGGCCTCTGAAAACCAACCTTTTTTTTCCCCCCCTCTGCATTGCTCTAAATGGTGGGGTTGTCCACCGACAACAATGGACAGCACAGTTCGGGGAAGTCTGGACTACACCGATATAGAGCAGCCCAGCCTTCCACCAACTGTGCTGTTATTAAACGTGTTCCACTGTCTGTCTATATAAACATATGATTTTAAATGTCGATACAGTGGAACGAGTTGCACGCTCGGGCATGATTGATTCACTTCATTTGGACAATGTTGCACGTGCAAGCGAGTCAAGAGCTGTACCTTTATGTAGTTTTCCACGCACTGTGTTTTCTATTGTTATAAGAGGACAACACCAACGTTTTCAGTGCTACGACCACGTGGTCAGTGTGCAGCAGTGCAGCAACAGTACTCTACAGGCTACTTGACTGTGCGTTCTGCTGTTAGATCACCACTGCAGTGCAGTAGCTGGCTGTGAAGACAAGTGGGCTTCCAGAAATGAGGCTGCTCAGTTTAAACGTGATAATTACCCAGCGCGCCCGCTGTTCTGAGATGGCTGGCGGAGATTGACAGGGTCCAGACCGTGGACAGGCCTCACTCCTGGGGGTCGTCGCGACGACAAAGAGTTGTCTGGAGAGTAACATGGCGGCAACTATTTTTGGCACATGACTCTCTTAAAGCAGCGGCCACTGCTTGGCTCTGGTCCTCCAGAGGTCTTCCTCACAAGGACTCGTCCATTAGCTATTAGGCTCATTGTTGCCGAAATGACTGCATTGATGCAGAGACAACAATCTTTAGCTGCGACCAGAGGAGAGAGAAAAAAAATTCACGGAGGCCATTAAACGGACAATTTTTCCCCCTAACAAGTCCAAAGTTTTGGGTCCCTGGGGCGATGACAGCAGTCAGTTTTAGGCCACCCATCGTCGTTGCAGCATTCCTTTCCGGCTGCTAAAAGAAGACCTTTGAGATCAAATTAAGATCGCTTTGCCAGAAGAATTTTGATCTCTCTGTCCGGAAATTCGGTCTTCAGCCGCCACCGCAATTTCCTTGAGCCCCTTCTGCCCTCTGCCTTTAATGAAATCGAGACGGTTTTGCTCCATTTTCTCCTGCCAGGGAATTGTCAATGCTGCCCGTCAATAATCGGATGAGTTTTCGCTTCCCCATCGGAGTCGTCGGCGGCGTTGGCGGCGCTGGCCGCCCAGCGGTGGCTGCCGTGACTCCTGTTGCTGCCGCTGCTGTCGCTGCGGCGGCGGCGGCGGCTCTACTGTCACTCAGATGTCACGGATTAAACTTTGCTCCGAAAGAGCTGATATTGTTGCTGCCAAATGACTTCAGACAGATCGCTAAGAGGTCGTCGTTCTTTTCGGTGTCCCCCTTTTACCACAGACTTCGGACGGAGTCAAAAAGGCATTTGTCAGTCAGAGAATCTGTTCAGGACAATTGCAGTCGTCACGGAATCCGGAGTGCGTTTGCAGTCCTCTTATGGCAGCCCACGAACAACGCTCATCCTTCTTGCTCTGCCTCTCAGAGCCACGTTGATCAAGACTCCCCGATTGTCTCTGCACCGTCCTCTGCGGAATTTTCTTCGGTGCTTTAGTGTGCTTATCCCAAGCTCTGTTCAATTAGTGGGGTCAAATTGAGGACCTCACATCTCAGCGTTGGGCGGCGCCCACAATTGTCATATACCTTATAACTCGTCCTGGAGCCTCCTGAAATTGGCCTCGGAGGAATTAATCTTGCCACGCGCTCTGACGGATTTCTCGCCAGCCCGGAATGTCGCTGCCTCTAATTTTCGCCTCCACTCGGTCGACGGCCACTGTATGAGGGAAGGTGTGGCTGCATTCTGTATTGTGCCCAAACCTGTCAGATTCTTCGTTGGACCGACCCCGGTGCAGATGGACGGCCAGCAGGTCCGACCCCACGACTGCCAGCCAGGCGTCCGTCGGCCCCGTCAGGGCCTTGGTGGCCGTCGGCACCGCCGAGTGCGTGTACCGTTGGAGCGCGGCGCGCGATTTCCTTCCGCCCCGCTGATCACATTTCGACATTTGCTGCAGTCGCTGCACAAAAAAATGTCTCTATATTTGACTTGGCCCCTCTGGATAACTCAATCGGAAATCTTTCACGGCCCATTCGTTACTTTTGGGTCGCTCTTTTAGGTGTGGCGGTGCTGCTCATCCGATTTCCCGTAAGGAATGTTGGAAAAGGGGACCCGAAATAACTTCGATTTGTCCCCCCTCACCCATCCAGCCTCGATTTCGATACACCAGGTCATCTATCAAGCGGCGTGACACATTTTTGCCACTGTGCAAGTCAATAAACATGGAGGCTTCTCAGGTAGCGGCGGCCATTATTGATGATTGCGCGGCCGCAATCTGGAACTGTTTGATTTCACGAGCTCCGTTGCGTGTGCTCCCACACAGGGGTTCCCGGCCCACCGAGACTGGACAAACCATCTGACGGAGCGAGAAGAAGACCACGCCGAACACGGGCCGCATGGGCTGCCTGACGCTCGCTCGTCTGTGCCTCTGCCGGAACCACAGACGTTCAGGTCCCTGGAGACTTGACTGGCGGAAGCCCTGTTCCCTGGCGTTTCATCTGCCTGCGATCAGAGGCTTTTTGATGCTGGGAAGAAATGATCGGAATGTGAAATGGCAGCCTTTGAAAAATGCTCCGAGTTTTCAATTGACTACTGGACTATTCTATCCCACTTGGTCATCGACAAAAGGCTGCAGTAGCACAATGATGGTCAAAAGAGACCAGGCTGAATTGGTGCCGGCCGCTCAGTACGGAGCAAAAGTAGGCGGCTTAAAAGGACCCCAACAATTTTACGCAAAAGACCCGCATTCTTGGCGCGCGCAAGTGCGCAGGTCCTGGTACTTGTTGTTGTCGTGGCCGATGCAAACCTTTCCCCGCTGGAAGTGAAAGCGTTCTTGTTTCAGCATTTTTCTCGCTCTCTCCAGCTTGGCCAGTTGCATTGGCGCGCACGCGCATGTGTAGCATTCTTTTACAGCTAGAGTCTTTTCATGCCTGCCTTCTCACAAATTGAGCGCCTCTCATCTCCAATCAGGCAAGTCTTATCTCATCGAATGGGGGCTGCTGCTGAATGCCTTCTTAATTGACCTTGTTTTGTTGTCGGAGATATTGAGGAATGCGGACTGAAGACATGAGCTCTTGTTTGAAGAAGAAGTAAGTCATCAGCTCGGCGGAGACCGTTGAGCTGGCGCTGGTTGGTGGTCTCGGCTGCCCCGATTCGAATCGCTGGAAGCATTCAAATTGGCTCATCACAAGAGAGTCTTTGAAGACTCTGGAAACTGGAGATATGAGCGCAGGTGCTGTTCTGACTCGGTCTGACGAAAAAGTCTGTACAGCCAACAATGAACGAATTCCTCAGGGGTGCGCACGATTGACTTTTTCGCGTCCCTTTTCCTTGGAAATTCGTCACGGAAATTAGGCGTCACTTCAGGAACTCTTCAATGGAGACGTATCAGTGAGACACTCAGGAGAAATAATTGTTTTACTGCTCCCTCTCCGGCTCTTTAGATAAAGTCTCTCCTTTGTCTCTCTCACGCTTTTAGGGCCCTGGACCGAATTGAGTTGTCGCTCTGCTACCAGAACAAATAAGTCTCTGGAGCGCTTTTCTTTCTTTTTTCTCACAAAATGGACGTAATGGGTCAAAGAGAGGCCAAAAAAAAATGTCAAGGTCGAGTCAACACAAGATAGGACCCACCTATTCATCTTAGGCCAAAATTATCTTGTCATCTTCTATGAAGTCTGTCGTGCAGTACGTGTCTGTGTGCTAATGGATGCATTTCCGCACGTAGCTCGACGTCGGTTGCCAGTCGGGCAATGTCAGCTATTTCTGCAAAGACGATGACGAGGGCTCGGCCGTGACTGGCCTTCATGCATTGAGGACGTTCGTCACGTCCCTTGACAGTGGCGAAGGCGCACTCGCCCGGGTCGGCGGCTCTCCGGGCGGCCGGCCAGCCGGCCGCCTCGCCGCTGTTGACCCAACGTTAAAACCACCGGACAATAAGGGTTGCCCCGGGTATGACGACGTGACAACTCGGGGTCCTTCTTTGTGCCACAGCAGAAGGACCACGGACGCATTACAAGTACGAACCATATAGGAAGACTCGTCCCTTTTTTTTTCTTGACCCTACGACGACTAATTGGCGCGGCTCCCACACTTTGGCCGCCGTCACTAATGCTGTACGTGGGAACCGCCTTAAAATAGCTCACTCCTTCAACTCTATCTGTCTCCGCCGATGCTGGCTTGTCTGCACTATCTGGCCGAGTACGCGGACACGTACTCGTGCACGTCGTCCACGAGGGGGAGTCACAAATAAGCCCCTCTCTCGGTCACTGCCCTGTCAATTGAAATTGGCCCTCTCCAAATTGATGGGGGCAAGAAGGCAGTCCTTCTGCCTAAAAAGCGCGTGAGGACAAGGCAATTATTCTGCTCTTAAGGATGGTCATCGACTTTAAGCTACTTTTTTTAGAGCCTCTTTCCACGATAATGTTCTCTACTACTGCCGAGATGCATGCCTGCACATGCATGGTGCGCACGTATGTGGCCATCGTGCACTATGGGGTCACTCGACAGGGTGCGCATGTTAAGTGGGGAAGACTTTGCGCGGTTTGACATCATCAAGATTAACCTGGCTGGTCACATAGTGGCCCAAAATGGGTCGTACATTGAATAACTACGTCTTCCACTCACAAGAGGTCTATAGCTGCCTTCCTCAAGCTGTTCTTGATAACGTTCGTGGGGGCAAAAAAAAAAATCCCTACTTTGCTCCCTGCACAACGTCGCGCGTTGTATGTAGCAGCGTCTATCTATGTAATATTGCAAGACGTTTAATGGCGTGACATTATAACTTTGATTTACGCACGTACGTAAATGGGCTTTCTATTCTCAGCGTACTCTGCACACTTAAAGAGACTTAAACGTTTACTCGTAATATTGTAAGTGGCAGCGTTTAGTGCCAATATGTGTCAGGCCAGTGACGACTCTGTCAACTTTGGGTAAATGCGAGCATTTAGCGTGTGAGTCTGGTCGTCTCATGTCCAGTTCTGGTCAAAAGTTTGCCTACAGTACAGAGGGAAGCAAATCTTTAAGGGATATATTTACCCTTTGTTTGACTCGACACAGTTTGCAGAGCAGGGGTCGAGAAAGGCTCTGTCCCAGGGCAGTGATGATCGGCTGCTCAATGTATGCGTGCAATATTGACACAGTTTTTTGACCTTTGGGCGGCGGAAACGTTGACCGGAAACCTAATGACCGTCATTGCAGTTGAAACCACCTCCTACATCCTTCCCACTCTGGTCTCATTTGCTCCAGATTCGCCTCTTTGGCACTCTCAGCCTATTCGCAGACGTGGTCGTTATACAGTCGGTCGCCAGTTCATCGCCACTGCAATTACGTATCTCTCGGGGATCTCCTAATTGCCACCCGATATGACCTGCCCAATCTTCTTCCGCCGCCCACGTTTTGGGGGGGCGGGGGCGGCGGCGGCGGTGGCGGGGTGGAAACCCAAGGAGGAAGTCGGCGCTTTCTTGCAACCGAAAGGAAGCGAGAATTATTAGGCGAAGAAAAACCAATGAAGGCTGACTGACCCCGTTCATTAATTTTCGCGCGCTCTCACCGAAGAAAGTGAGCGAGAAACTGACTCTTCCGGCCTTTTTGGGTCACTCGATAGCGTCGCTGTTCTGGCAGCAGTCGTCAAATCGGCTAATGACTGATTTCTGGAGCCGACAAAGAGTACAATTCGGACAAGTGGCAGAGACGAATTCGACCTAGCGGTCCCATGGCTTTTTGTGATGGCCGATCTATATCTTTATGAGGCCTCATTGTGTCCTCGCATCGGGAGGGGTTGAATTTTGGGACAGAAATCAAACTCTTTCGGGCTGTTCATTCATTTTGCGTTCCTCTGTGTAATCGTGACGGATTGAACGGCGATCCGCGGGGCGTCGAGCCGTTTGAATGGCCATGATTTTTTCCCTCATCCTCTGGCTGCAGCGCCTCCACACACCTTCCATTAAGCTTGATACCGAGATTGATATCCTGCTCTTCGGTAGCATAAATAAGCCTTTGAGACTCGTAAATCCCGGAGGAGCTCGGTAAGCGGAATCTCAGGTGGTCTCACGATTCTCGACGCCTCTGTCCTAAGTTCATCATATCAGGCTGAGCAACCGGCCGTGGGCGGACACACCTCGGTGCAGTGCGGGACCGCGCTCCAAAGGGTGGGCAAGTCCAGGGCCGCAGACTTGATTTCGCAGTAGCAGCGGTCGGCTGCCATTATCTGGTCATTATCCCAGCCCATTTTGAGGCAGCTCCGAAACTTTGAGAAAGCAACCTTCTGTGAGAAAGCCATTTTCAACGATCTTGTTTACTCGTAGTTTTCATTAGCGCATCTGTCGACTGTAGCAGAGCTTCGAATTACTTCACCCAAACGTTGAGGCAGCTACGACAAAAACGAGAATATGATTGATCCAATCTAACAGCAGCATCCTTAATTAAATCGCTGGCAGCAGCATCAGCACCGGCAGCACCAACAGAACCCATTAGCGACGCTCAAACGCCCCCCAAAAGTATCCCCCCCCATCTGCCCCCTTAGGAAAAAATATATCCCCGTCCTCGTCACTCCTTCGATTGTGATTTGACGCCAAGCAGTTAGACGGCCAATGAGTGAGAGGCATTTACGTCATTAGTCGTCACAATTGAGGCACACATTTTTGCCCGTGCATACGTACACGCAGGGGAGGGAGGGGGGGGGGACAGCGAGAGAGAGCGAGAGGCTTTTGTCATTCGCCAGCGAATCAGAACGGAAAGGAGAGAGGATGGATGGTGATGGCAGATCGCTGCCGTCGCCTTAACCTTCCATAATGTTTAGCAACGGACTGTTGGCTTCTACTGGGATATCAAATGTATAGCGAGTCAGTGGAGCGTTGAGAGAGCCCTTGAAAAGCCAGAAGCTTCTCTTCCGCGTACACGCACTCACGTACGCACGCACGCACGCACGCACGCTCGCGAATCTGCCCCAATGAGAAAGAGGGGCTCGAATTTGGCTCCGATCCGACTAATACTCCATGAGAGCCTTGCCAGACCCCAAGATGAAGAGGATTTATTAAGATCACGAGTACGCGGTACGTCTACAGCTCTTCCCCTATGAAGCACGTCCAGATCTTGTCTAGGCTCTGCATTACGTGTCACATACGCAATAGCAGCCAAAAAAAAGCGTTTCAATCACGCTTATCGTAGCGAAATCTTGGCTGTCGCTAGCTGAAGCCGCATAGACGACAGTGAAATATAAGTACTACTAATGAAGTGACTTGTAAACAAGCTAAGATAAGTAATTGATGCTATGGAGACAAATACAGCGTTCAGAGCGATGTCTGCTCCGTCCATCTCCATTTCTAGTCAACCACAGACTTCTTTCTTCCTCCCTCAAAGAGTGAAATATTTCTGAATAAAGTTATCGACAGCACCCTTTTTCTTTCTCTCTCAGCGTCGTCAAACCCTTCTTCTTCCATCTCTTGCACACGAACCAAATGAAAAGAAGTGGGTAGAAGGAATTCCAACATTTTTCCAGATGAAAGAGAACAAATATTTCCCATTGCCGCTGTCGCTGCCTCAGTCATATACGAGTGAGTCAGTCTAAAAAGCCCTCGATACCGATCTCACACTGGTCTCATAACTCGGAAATGGCACGGGAGGGGAGAGACTCTTCTTTCTTATTGATGTCGCTGCTCTTTTGCCGCCGTTTGTTGTAATTGGAGTGGATGTTTAGCCCGCACAAAAGGTGGGCGACTCTCTGGAGAGTCTGTCAATGGGCAGGAGACCCTGAACTGGGCGCAGGTTTGCCAGGGGACGCCGTCAACGGCGTCGAGGACGTCGTCCGGCGGGGACTCCCAGACGCGGGCTCTCAGGCCACTGACCAAGAAAATGTGCACTTGCCTGCATGGGGAGGACTGACCCCAGCTTGGTCGCCGGTGCCCCAGAAGTGACTCCGCACAGTTATGGCAATCCCTCGCTCTCAAGAGAGTCAAAAGTCCCCCCCCCACCACCACCACTCCCTCCACTCCTCCCCTCACCATTGTCCCCTGGATGTATCACTACAATGAACGCCGGAGTTTATCACTGACTGAGAGGGGAATCAAAAGGTTGAATAAGCTTCTCTTGGCATCACCTGCGTGTGTGCTATGCGCGCATAGTAGCTCTGCATAGTACTCCACTTTTTCGCCCAGTGCCCTGGCACTGCCTGTGTGTGTGTGCGTGTGTGTGTGAATAAGCCAATTGAAGCTGTACGTATAGTAGTAGCCTATGGCGGTGACTGAGTAAGTGAGTATGGGTCCGGAGTCCCTCAATGAAATATGGTTCGTTTATGAGACCCCTCCAGCCTAGTCCTTTAGCGGACCACTGCAGTGATTTATTGGGACAGAGACTGAAATGCTCGAAAATCAAGAATGGTAATGATATTTTATGGGCTCCATAACTACTGTGCCTGGGAGGACCAGAAACCTCTGACTGTGAGGCCCCCATAAAGCCGGCGAGCGATTTTTATTAAAGCTTTATTGTGTTGGATGTTATTGGAAATTGAATCTGTTTGTCGCCCACGAGTCAAGCTGAGTCGTCGTCCATTAATTGACATGCGCGTGTCATATTCGAAATGTTTGTCAAACATCGTAGAGAGCAGCACACAAACACGACTTCTCGTGGCCGTTGATGCCGAACCATTGACGGAGACACCAACGAATTCAGCCCCAAAGTGGTGTTCTTCGCCCACTGCAGCTGCCCACATCGTCTCCTCTGGATGTACCCACTGTGTCTTGTATTGAAATCGCCCCAAAAGTGGGGGTAGCAGGAAGAAGGTGGAGTTTGCACTACAATATTTGTCAGGACAGCAGCAACCCAGAGGGTCTATTAATGTCATCGACAATAACAGACTGACTGAGAGAGAAGAGTTCTTGTTTTGCCTCATCAGTGCGCTCCAAAACGATGACACCTTGCAACTGGCCTGATTTTCAGCCTTTTGGTCAGGACTTGTGCCTTGGCCACGTGTGTGTGTGTGTGTGTGTGTGTGTGTGTGTGCATCGCCGGCGTCTGACTCCTCACAGTGGAGCACATTCCTACAATTGTGCCACCTTCAATGGGCACGCACAATGCCAAGCAAGCTCAGCCCATCTGTTGTGCAAAGCTTCTCTCCATAAGTCACGAAGCCCCAAAAGAAATCGACTCTGTTCATGTGGAGAGAGAATCAGTGTCTAAGTGTGCATCCATATTGAGCCCGCAGCTTTACTGTGCAGTAAATTCAGAGCGTGCAGCTGTACTTTTTTATGCGGCAATTTAGTGAGGTAAATACGGGGCATCTAGTACGGTAAGTACGGTGCATTCAGTGCCGTAAATGCAGTACTTGACGGCAATAAATTCAGTACACTTAGTACGAAGCCGTCATCCCAGGACATGCACACGCTGCACACAGTGGCACACACCCTCGGCGGATAGAACACCTGATGTACTCATACTTGACGTAGCCAGTCCCGTTGGTGCAGCTCGCGACAGTGACGGAGTCGTCGTCAACCCTTCGCCTCTTCCTACTTTCACTTGAGGAGCCAGATCTTTGAGTGGCGGCGACTCTTCAGGCCCCGCGGCTTCCCCCACCCCGGGTGCGTCGTTAGTCAGTCTTTGTGGCCAGGCAAAAATACTTTCGCCCTGCCTGGCCTCCTTTGACAGAAATCGAAAAAATTCTAATGGCCGCAGCCCGGCCGCAGCCCGGCCGCAGCCCGGCCGCGGCCCGGCCCGGCCGCCTGCCCGGGCAGTAATTCACCACACACCTTCTCTCCTTTTCAGGCATTTAACGCAAAATGGGGGGAGGAATTTCCTCAATTGTGTCCACTCAATTCTATTCACCCCTGTGCGCCTTTAAAAATCGCCTCTTTTGTCGATCTTTTTTTCGTGCCCGCAAAAGCCGCGTGTTGTGAGGACGATGACGAACTTTTTTCTCCCTCTTGGAGAAGGGGGGGAAATCAAAAACATCTCGCATGTTCCGTGACGACCAGAAGGGCTACTGCAAAAAAAAGACACCGGATTTTTCGATATAAAGAATCTTCCAACGATGAAATTTTTCAGTTTTTCGCCAAAAAAAGTCCCGCTTTTCCACCAAAATTTCACGTGGCAAAAAAGCGAAAGTGAATGAGGACCAAACGAGCTGTTGCATAATGAACAAAGAGCGGAAAAGGACATGGATGATTTCGTCATTGTACTTCTCAGTGAATCTTTTTCTGCTTCTTTACTACTACCGGTATTTGTTGCTTAGTGGATTAACGAGCGGTGCTCCCGCTGTCACTTTGAATCCGGGGGTTAATTTTGCCTCAATGGCCAACGGACAAGGTGAGAGAGGAGAAGCGAGGCCGTCACACGGCCTTTGTGACGCAGGCGGCGGCCGCGGCCGCCGCGGCTGCCCAAGGAGTTCATTCAAAGAATACGTGAGAGCACAAGGACAAGAAAAATTGGGCGGTTTCTTCTACAAGGAGCACATCTTTGCACAAAGGCAGAAGGCAGCAGTAACTCTTGTCTGCTAAATTGGAGAGGGGGGGGGGGGGGAAATCCACTCGAACGGTGGTTTTGTTGTCCGTCCAGGTGTCCATCTTTTTTTTGGTCAGGGGACACCAGTGGAACATCCTAACTCCAGGTTTAAAAAGGTCGACGTTTGTTAGTGTACGCCAAAGCCCAGCCAAGCACACGACCAGCACTGACTGAGGATGCTGGAGAATCGCCGGCTCCAGCTCATCATCCGTACACGTTGTTGGCCCTGATCGATGAATTTCATGAGCGAGATGGTGTGGGTGATTTTAATCTCCTGCCTGCCTCACTCCGCTCATTAAATGTTAATGCCCAAATGGGCGATTAAGCTGTGTCAGAAATTATCCTCTTACATCGTGCTGATGTTGCTGCTGCACGCGGAGCAAAGGAGATATCCAGAAATCATGACACATTTCCTCCCCGCAATTTTCGGGGCCTCTTGAGCAGCGGAATAATTTTCTGCCGCTTGTAAGTGGCTGCTTTGGACCCGAAGGCGCCATAGGTTAAACGTCTGAATTAGGCGCGATGGAAGGAGAGGAGCGCTCGGCCAGACCAGGGCGGACTCCGGAGTCAGACAGGACTCTGTGAACCCGTTCGGGGCGTTCGCCCACCACAGTGCTTGTCTGGCCGAGTTGGAGGCGCTTTGATAAAGCCATTTCGGAGGTCAACAGCCAATTATGATAGCGCAGCACCGTTTTTTTTGCCATCCAAAGAGGCCATGAGAAACGGTCAGAGAGGCTGAGAGATCTCCAGAGAGGCGGTTGCTGAGTGCTTGATGTCTGGAGCTGCAATGGCTGCCACATTGTTAATGGACGGTGACGATAGAAGCCGGTGCCGCCATTAGCAAAGAGAATGAAGACAAATCTGGATCTGGCAGCTCCGTCCGGTTGGTGTTTTGGAAAGTATTCCTGAGTACGAGTAATTCTGTCAAATCATCTCCACTCAGTTCTGACTCTGCAACCTGTTTGGCCTCTTTGTTTCTTCTCCACTTATGGTTTGACAAGCTGTCATCATCAATTCGCATCCTGCGGAGAAGAGGAAGAAGAAGCTTCCAAGAAGACAGTAGTGGAAGAAGCAGAAGAAACTTCGTGAGGAGTTCTCAGACAAGCTCAAAATGAAAATTTAGCAACTGCTGCTGAGAAGAGATCGTCGGCGCCACTGGTGAAAATGATGATAATACAAAGTGGCAAAACGGTTCTCCAACATGTTTGGCTGCCGGCGTTGGTGTTAGAAATTGCTGCACGCACGCACATGAGAAGCTTTTTTTGACTTTACTTTTTTTTTTGCTCGTCCACCAAGCTTAGAAAAGTAGCGACGTCAGAGTGAAATCAAGACGGTTCCACAAATTGCGACTGTATCGTGGAGAGAGAGAGAGAGAGAGAGAAGCAGCACGGATTTTTTGATCGTGGATAAAAAACACTGCGCTTCACTCTGCTCACGCACGCACGCACGCACGCACACGCGCGCGCGCGCGGACAAACGACCCTAATATGAATTGGGGCTTAATCAACGCTGACACGCAAAAGTGGGCGCAAAAAAAGACCCGGACAATTCTGCGGGAGTAACACGATCTATAATACACTGCAATAATAACAGAACGATCATTCAATCCGGCATAATAAAAGTTTTGCTTACTATTATGACGAATGGCTGGCAATTTCCTGTCTTAATGTCCTAAAAAAAAGTTTTCCCGGACCTTTTCCAGATTCATTTCTGCCATTCTGTCTCAACTTTTTATGCAGAGTGTGTGTGTGTGTGTGTGTGAGTGATCATGGCCCGGGAGAAGTTGAATGTGCAGCACAGCTGAGCTCTTAGTAGCAGGTAGTTGTTACTCGTACAACTGATAGCGTTATCGCCATTATTGATATTAGTGTTACTAATGCTCTCATTATTGCTACTGGATTTACCCCTGGTGTCACTACTGCCTCTATCATGACTAATGCTCTATCACCCCTACTATCTCCCACTATTCCACAGCCACCATTTACTGCTGTTACTCGTGCTCCAACGACTGCTGGAGCTCCAACGACTCCTCCAGCTACCACTACAAACAGGCTGAAAAGTGCCAGTGAAGCAATTTTCTCCCGCATGAAGAGCTAGCAGAGAAAAGGAAAGTCTATTTCCTGAGTTGTCACAATTTGCATGGAGGGCAAGCAGTAGAAGGAAATTGAGAGAGGAGCGAGCGCGGCTCCAATTTCATGGTAAAAGCTCTGTGCCAGAAAGTATCACACTTCTCCGATTCTCCACTGGTGATCGCGTGCGTCTGCCCAGGATTGGTTCGTTCCTATTTTGAATCATGGCCTTTTTTTCTCTGCTCTTCCTCGTCACTTTCCAGGCGCTGCCATGCAAATGGCACTGGGGCAAAATACGTCAGAAATGTGTCAGAGGTGCGAGAGTGGCCCTGTCAAAATACGAGAAAGTAACGGACTATTATTACTGCCTGATCCTGATAACTATCGAAAAATCTAGGGCTGGGAAAGGCGGGGGAAGGGAAAAGAGTCACTCAGGAGACGAACGTTCGTGCAATCGAACCATTATCGAGACCTACACAGAAGCATTTCCATCTCCTACCTATTTATCTGTCTGTCTCCGTGAAACACACGTGTGCGTACGTATGAGACGAGTACACGTACGTAAAAAAAAGAGGAGTTTTTTTTGGGGGGGGCGCTCATTTTTTTTTCTCCGAATCAGTCAATTGACCCTAATCATGCTGAAGGACTTTGATTGACATCTAATAAGCGGCAACTTTTATACACGCGAAATCGCCAAAAAGGAGGCCAATTTTCGTATTTCGCTGTCCGCAGTCGAAGATTGTTTGGCAGAGAAAAGTTTCGGCCGGCCCGTGACGAAATGCAAAGTGATTTCGCCGCCACTTTTTTGGTCCGCAGAGTAATTGAGAAAGTGTCTCTGTTCTAACGAGGCATGTGGCCAATTTGTTGGGGATAAAAAAAAGGGCTGGAGCTGTCGGACAAGATTGCATTGTTGTTTGCTTGGTCGTCAAAAGTCAGTCCGGATCGATTTTCACTAATCTCCTGCACGGACCAAAGTTTACAAAACAATAACGCGTCTTTTGCGCTGTAATCATCGTGTCTGAGGGTATGCAAAAAAAAGAAGAAGAATCCTGTAATTTCCACCCTGTTTTTGGCCAGAGAGGCTCCTCTGGACAAATCACACCCTGCAGGCGGGCGTTTCGATCACTTCTGACATATTGTCAATGCTTCGTAGAAGTCACACTTCAGTCCGGAAAGTTTTTTATCCTTCTGGGGGGAAAATTATAGGACAAAATGCTGTTCTCGCGGACCCCGAATAGAAGGAGATGAAGCACTAATTTGTGGCTTGTGTGCAAAATGCACTCACCTAAACATTTTACTACTCATTGAGGGCTAATTGCCCGTTGAATGCTTCGTCTGGACGGGGGAAAAAAATGAAAAGAAACCCGAGGATGCCATTAACTCATTAGGGAACGGACGTTCTATGCATACGCGCCACAAAACGAACCATCTGGGCCGAGTTCCTGCGCAGGCGGTCATGCAATCGCTTTTCACCTGATCAGCAGGCCCTAATTAATAAATGCACCTGGCCACGCTCAATTTCAAGGAAGCCAAATTACTATGCCAGCAGTTTTGCATTAATTGTACCGTCTCCAGTGAGCCAGCCTGCGCCCGGACGCCCGGGGGAGGGGGCCCGGGGAGTGCAATTTCATGGCTGCGAGCACCAACGACTACCTTGGAGTAGGCATGCGCATGCGTGCGCATTAGTCCTAATCAAGCGAAAACTCTTAATTGACGCACGCCTTTTTGTTCCACACAAGTTCTGTGCATCGTCGACACGCTTTTATTTGTGCGCGTACCATAAGGCCCAGAGAGCGCCACTAATGCTTCCTTAATAATGATTATAATGATTATTATAATTTTACGGAAGTTGGGGTCGGGCACCGCCGAGACGGACGGACGGGAGCAGCAGAAGCGTCGGGTCTGAAAGGGTCTGCCAGAAGTAAAAGCCACGCTTACAAATCACGAGAAGAAGCTGCTCCAAGTGGCTGAAAAGCGAGCCCTTGCTTAATTCAAAATTGCACCCTGAGGCTGTGAGGAGAAGAAAAAGCTTGCCTTGCCTGAGCTGAACTTGCCTGGGCTGGCCTCGCCTGCTCCATATTCACTGAGTGCATCCATTGTTGCGTCAGTCATTAAGAAACTTGGGTATTGTGTAATTGGTGCTCTGCCTACGCCAATTTTGCCATTATTCCAAATTATAATTTCTTAATTGCAGCGGAATGTGCGCGGTGCTGAAGTGCAGCCGAGCTCACCTCGCCTGCGTGCATACGTGTAACACACGGGCTAATGAAAGCTCATTTGCTAGAAGAAATGAGCGTCTCCTAAAAAGTTCAAATTGGGAGAGAGTTGGAAATTGGGCGAAATCACGCAAGAACAATGAGAAGAAGAAGAAGAAGACCTACCTGCGTGCGGACTGCAAGTCTCTCTGTGTCTCTTCCTCCTACCCCTTTGACAAACGTTGGGTGGGCAATAACTTGGGATTGCTCCCGCCGGCCTCGTCCGCGGAGAACACGACGGGCAGCGGGCAGCACGCCCCCAATAAAGTCTTCATTAAATTGACGTCCTCTTTCGCTTTCACCCCATTTACCTCCCCAAAACGAACCCGACGCACCCATCTCTTAGCTGCTGCTGCTGCTGCTGCTGCTGCTGCTCAAAAAAAGATTGATACATCAAGATGAGAGAACAACCCGTTGGCTTGTGTTGCTTTTTTTTGCTGCCTTGATTCAAAAAGAGAGTTATGGGCGCATACCAAGAGTCCTCTTATCAGCAGTCAAGTCTAGAGAAGGGGGGGGGATCGCATTCAAAAATTAGGTTCGGCTAAATTTATATCTTCTCTCTAAATTGGAATCGCCCTTCTTCTGCTTCTGCACTACTTCAGTCGCCAAGACCACAGCAGTTACTCAGTGCAGCGCCAGTGATAACAAGACACGGGATAAAGGGTTGCTCGGGCGGAGTCTCCACCAGGCAAAAGTTGTCCTCTGCCAGTGCCCGGGGGCCCACCAAGGACTGCCCTTTCTAGTACCCGAGCCTGTCATTGTCTGGCCGAGCGGGGCCGGACTGGGCTGACTACCTTGTTTAAGGGTGAAGAAATAACTCGGGTCCCCGGTGGAGGAGACATCTCTGAATCTGAGTGGCACGTACTACCAAGTGCTACATAATTGACCTCACTGGTGGCGTCAGCCTCGATGACAACCAATCCAGGAGCAGTTTGTTTTTGGGAGGGGCATCCCCCGGGCTGGCAGACGGGGCCGGCCGGCCGGCAGACCGGCCGGCCTGCCGGCCGGCCGGGACACGGGCTAACAACGAGTCGAGATCTGACACAAGGCCGAGACTCAGGCCGAAGCTGCTGCCAAGGAGTCTTTGGGCTAAGCATTTACGTCCATCCGTCGAGGTTGGTCTAATGATCTGACTCCTAACAATCGGTGGAAAAGAGAGAGACAAATCTTGATCGCCGCTGCAAAATGAATGTATTCGAGATGTCGGCATGGACAGCAGCGATCCATTTCTGGGGTCCAGACCACACAGCAGCAGATATGCATTGACTTCGTTTGCCTCTTTTTTTGTGGCTCCACATTTTGTCCCTTTTTTCTGTCCCTCCTCACAGTTCTTCTGGCCTTTTCTTGCCATGTTCTGCCAAATTTCACGGCAGATTTGCTCGGCCAGGCAAAATTCACGTGCTCCGACTGGGATGACATTGAACAGTGATGAGAGCGCTGATGCAAAGAGCGAAAGAAAGCGAAGTCCCACAACAAGTTCTTCACCATTTCCTCCGACGCCAAAGTCAGGTAGCTCTTTTCCCTCCTCCTACGGGCTCATTCTTATCTTAATCTTATGCATTTGTCCACTCGAGAATGGGGGGAAAACGAGTTTAAAGGCGAGCGCCGGGTCCACATTTGTTGCATAGGCGCCCCTTTCCTAATTTGTAGCGTCTCTAACAAGGCTACTGGCATTGACCCCGCGCTGCTAAACGTTTATTATTGACAAAGCAGGCAGCAGTTTGGGTTTGGGGTCCCCGGAGTCTCATTAGCGCTGGGGCCATCCCAGGCAGCAAAAGAAGCTATCTACGTTCATGGTCGGGTCTGTTGTTGTCCATGCGGGAGATAGTGAAATACGTTTAGGATAACGAACGATCGAAAAATGTCTTTTCAGCCTAAGATCTCTCACGCTGATAGCCGGACCAACAGGAGCAGGAGGAGGAGGAGGAGGGGGTTGGGGATGGTGACTTTGAAGAGAACAAGAAGGAGGAGGAGGAGGAGGAGGCCTCAAGTCTGCTGAATAAGACACGACCCTGGGCAAAACGTTGCTGGCCGTCGCCGCCACCATTTAGTTTTGAGCAGGCGTCGCGATTTCACCCCATTTTGTCCCCCTCCCTCTTTGTCACCATGAGCAGGTGAAGACGTCCCAGGGAGAACATCTGTGTATCTGCGATGATGATGCCATTTGACTTTATTCTTGCCTAAAGGATCGATCCCCTCTGTCCAATTAACCGGGTTCGTCGGATCTGTCTGTCTGCAAATATGTCACCTGTTTGCCCTTTTGGACTCTTTTTCCTCGCCTCTTTTGACCTCTTTTCGCAGATATAATGAAGTGGCGAAAAGCTTGTTAGGGTCGCCGCCGCACCTGCCCGTCGACCATCGGCCGGATCGAGAACCTCCCGTACAAAATGATTCTTGGGCCATTCTTTCACTTCACCCGATAAAAAAAAACCCGACGATAAAAGGATTCAGTAGCCCAGGGTTGATAAAAATTAGTGGTCTAATAGCCTACCCCAACACCTTGACTCCCAACACCCTCCCCGGCTCTAACGACGGCGTCGGCCGCAGGATGGAGAAAAAAATCAATTCTCTGTTCCTTAGGAGGGAAGAGGCAATAAATTGACTCCTCCGCCGCAAATCGTTAGGGGAGTGAAGACTCTTCTCTCTCGGCGGTAAAAGTAGCCCTTGACTGGGATCTCCTTCCCCGGTGTCACCTCCGGTGGTCTAATTTAAGTCCAACCTGATCGTTTCTGGGGACTCCGGGGCTTAAGACTGGCCCAATTAACCTGTGAACAAGGTGAGTGGCGAGATGATGTGTGGACTTTTTCTCCACGAGTGGGTGAAATCGCGTGCTTGGAGCTCGCAGCTGTTGGCAGCACGATTTTAATTAGCTCAAGGATAACATTGTCCCGATTGAGGACAGGCAGGTTTTTGTCGTCCGTCCTTCAATAAAAGCGTCAACTTGAAATACAGCGTCAATATAACCCGGCTGCCAGAGTCGATCTGCCCCTGTTTGATGTCGGAACTCCAGTGCCAGTTGAATCTGAATCGGGGTCTGATTGTCTAAGCTTGGCCAGGATCCTGGAATTCACCAGTGATTCACTGAGTGAATCGTGAGAACGACGTTGTTGCAACTCACACATTCTGTGAGTCCTTTTACCCACTCTCTCATTCATTATCGCCCTCTCTAAGTGAGAGAGGGGGACCAACTAGCGCGTAATCATAATAAGATCAGACGTTGGCAGGAAATTGCTCTCCTCTGGCTACGCTATAACTGACGATGCTAGTGAGAAAGAGCTTGATGAGAGAGAGAGAAAGAACGACAGTTTGGCAGGGAGGAAACAATGGGGGCCAAATTTCTCTTGCTCAATCTGCCTTCGCTTCAGTCCCGTGGGCTCAAAAAAAAGATGTGAGAATTAGAATTTTGCTGCGTGCATAAAAAGTCTTTCGGGTCTCGCTACGTGGCGAAATTCGATCCCTGAGCGTTGACTCGGGGAGCGTTTTCTGCGCCATCCCGGCTAATTTACACAAGTGTCACGCTATATCTTTCACTAACAGCGCTTAGGATGTCCTGACTCCAAATACTTGTCATTTTTTGAGCGTGCAAAGCGTCAATTGGGCATCTTGTCACATGTGTTTTGAGACATGCTCGTTGCTGGAATGGGGAGGAAAGTCAAGTTATCTGATAATGAGGTGACACAACATTTTGGTGGAGAGGAGCCGACGTTTTTCATTGGGCGGATTACGAGAAATCTGGAGAGCTACGAGCACTTCTTTGAACAGCGTCATTCGAGGACTTATGCATGCCTCGGGTTGACGAAACGTATGAGGTACATGGACATACTTGACGTGGTCTTGTCATAGCATCCATCTACGTCCTTTCTGGCGCTGCTGCGTGCGTGCGGCGCGGGCGGCGGAGCCGCCAGCGCCAACCGACGCACCTCCAATCCCTTCTCTTGCGTGCATGGAATTCCCTTCCTCACATATTAGCATTTCTGGGCAGGATTTTTCGCTTTCTGCCTGCGTTAAGTCTACATTCTGGCGCTGAGGAATGAAGAGCGAACAGAAAAGGATGTAAATATGTCGGTAATGACTCTGGGTACGCTCTATCTAGCGCCACCACGGCGTACCCGACGACGTACGGGCTCAAACTCGCCGTCAACTGCGCGCACAATCCAGCAGTGCTCTACAACTTGACATTTGGCTGCATGCATTGGTGCTGCACGCATACCAGTCTGCCGTTCCTCCCGGAGGTTGGCAGTCAATTCTGCACATGCGCAAATCTCCAGACTATGACACGTATGGTGCGCACCAAATGCCTGGTTCAGCCCGTGTGAGATCCGTAGTGCACAGTTCGTGTGCATGTTTTTGTTATCTGCGACCTCGCGTCGTCGATTGTTTGGTGAATACCCCTACAATGCCACTACTGTTTCACCTATATCGATCATGTGGATGTGTAGTGACCCATTACAGCGATAGAGCCGCTCTCCTGACGTCCGTCCGGGTGCGTCCGCACCCCCCGACCTCGAACGGAACTATCATACTTTCATAACTATGTCTGTACATGCAGAGTCTGTAAAGAGCAAAGTGCCAATGTGTCACCCCTCACCTCTGCACATCTGAGCTCTGCATTCCTCTTCTCCACGCTCCGTTGACAAGGCGTTTAGGCGGAATTCAAGAACTCTGTTCCTCCTCCTAAATTCTATCTCTTCCTCCTCTGCTAACGCTGAAATAGCGACAGATAAGAATAGCGATGAAGTACACTAAAGAAACGGAGTTGCTGAAATGCGCTGGCAGAAGCTAAACATGGCAATTAAGAAGACGAAGCGTTTATGAACTGCGAGCAGCAGTCGCCGGAGTCCAAGCAGCTGGAGAACAATGAAGCGATTGGCTCGGTCCGTGGAAAGCCTGGCGAAAACGTCGCCTGCGCGACCCTCAACATGTGTTTTGTTTCCACGCAGCGTGACACGAGGCAGCTACTTTCGGTAATCGTTTGAGTGCATCGATATATTTCCCTGCCCTCTATGAAAGCATCACGCTGAGATACCATTAAGAGAAATGAGAGATCGCAGGACTCATGGACGACAGAACGAGTCGGTAAATTGATATTTCGCCGTATATATGTGTCTAAAGGCTTCCAAGGCATGATGCCTCTACCTCTAGCCCTGCTCCTACCTCTACCTCTGGAGCAATAATCTTCCTCTCTCCTGCCTCATTAAAGTCGGGCCGATGATGATTCGGCGGCGGCCTGGCAATGGCAGGGTGGAAACCCCTGTTGTGCGGATGTATATTCGATTATGCCTTCATCATCGACAATAGCATCTCTCTTTTCTCCCTAAATGGTTATCCCGCAGGAGGTCTACCCAATCAGAGCTTTGTTGGGGAGGCAATCAACTCTTTCTCTCGTGCCCATTTATTCGTGCGATACATCGCCAATAAATGATTTTTCCGTGTGCGGTTGCGCGATCCGCCTCAGAGATTGCGCCATTATTGCGCCGGCGCCGGTAATGACGTATAAATGCGCCGCTCCGGGGGGGGGGAGGAGGAGGGTAAAAGGTGTTAAGATAAGGGTCGCTTAATGGTTCTACCCAGTCCTTTTTCCCTTCCCTTTTCCGTGCAATTGTTTTGAGTAGGGAAGGGGAAAGTGTACGGCAACGCTACGTACTGCACAGTCGACCACAGTGCGTGCAGCGCAGTCGAGACCTTCGTGAAGGAGCCGGGGAAGCAATTCTTGCAGGAGGTGGGGAAGGGGCAAAAATAAGACGTTACACTGTTGCGTTCCCCCTCCTCCGCTGCTTCTTAAGAGCCTCTGTCTGGTTCTCACGAGAGTCCCGGGGTTGCTTGGTTGGGCCGAGCCCACGACACAAAGGGTCCCCCAAATTAAGAAATATTTCCTCCTCCCTGCCAGTTTTGTTCCCCTCAAATTGACTTTTTTGTTGACGTTAAACGTTTTCCGATTGGGTCCGTACCTACCGTTGTGTGACCCCTGCTGTCTCCGGCATGAAATGGTTGACAAACTGCATTCATCACTTGGCGGGTGGCCGCAGACGAGCGGGGCCCAGCCGAGCCCGAGCCCTGCGGCCGCGGCGGCCGGGGAGCAGTCGAGGTATGCGCGTGCGCACTCACTGTCAGACCAGAAACAAAAACACATCTCTTTCCGAATCATAATGGCCAATCTGACTCTTCTGTCTGGCTTCCAACGGAGACTGGAGGGATCTGATTTTCATCAGGACATTTCTGGCCGGGCAGCGTCAGCCTGGGCTTCGTTGGCAGAGACACAGAAAGAGAGCAGTAGCCTCATTTGTGTCTCTACATCGTCTCCTCCTTCATTCAGCACTTGACCATTTAGCTGCTCTGCACAGATAAAGCACGAGAAGCCCGGAGTGCGTGTGGAGCTTGGGTGGCGTCAACCTCGGCACAGAAGAGTCATGGTCGCGATTCCTCTCTATCTGCATTATTTTCTCCATTCCTCCCCGTCTGCGTGGTGACCCCCGTGGCGAAGTGTTGGGTGGCCCGTTTATGTAAATTAGCGCTCAATTTCTGGGTCGCAGTCGCCCCCAGGGAGTCAGGCAATTTCTCTCTCTTTCTTTGTGTCTTAATTTCCAAAATTCCTGCGGTGTCACAGTTCTCAGCATAATAAGGACGTGGAAGTGAATTAGTCAATTTCCCTCGGTATGTATGGCTGCAAACTGCCGAGTTTATTCAGTCCAGTAATCTGCTCTTCCATCTTTCTCTGACAAGCTGTGATGACTCTGTTGGGTAATCTCTGTCGATTCATTGTTCTCCGGCATCTCCACGTGTCTGGAGCAACGTTTCATGCGCAGTCAGAGGCCCGATGAAACCAGAGTTTGCAGCAGCAACAAATTCATAACTCATACACCAGGCCAGAAGTTTTTGCTGCACGCTCTTATTGCTACCCTGCCAGTGATCTTTATATGGGGTGAGCAATTCCTTCCAGGCTTGCCACGCACGTCATTGATTCTCCCGGAGATCATCAGATTGTGTGCGGCGTGAGGCTGGATGAAAACGGGCGGGGGGATCAAGCAGGGATCAGTTTGTGCTCACATTATTCATGACGCCGTAACAATGCTGCCGTTGCTGGCCGCGTACGCGCTCACGCACGTGGTAATGATAAGCGGGAAATATGCTGGAAGGAAGGAAGGAAGGGAGGGATGGAGGGAACAGGAGATGGAGATGGATCATTCTCAGTCCCATGAGAGAATGAAAACGCGATATCTGTGCGAAAAAGTCAATATGCGGTGTCTGCGTGGCCCGTGCGAGCGACGATTTCACATATTCTCAGAGCAACAACATCCATCGATTGTCAAGAGACCAAAAAGAAATTGAATTTCAATTCCTTCCCCCCCCCCCTCTGCTCCGATTTCGCCCCATTTTCCCATCACCGGATGGGCAGTCACACCATACTGTACTCGACGGTGTCGAAGGGTAGGAGGAGAAACACTTATCCGGTCTCCTCCGCTCTCTCGTTGTCCGCCTTTCTGTTTGTTCACATCTCACGCTGTAAGTGCGAAGAGAAGCGCTGACTGCGCTGACTGCGCTGACTGCGCTGACCCCTGCATTACATGACCTCCTTCGCCCGAATGTCACATGCTTGCTTAACTAATGAGCGAGCACGCACGAAAAATGATGACTGTTGGCATGACGCGATGCGGAGCAGGAAAAATATTCTGACGGCTGCGGAGATGAATGATTTCTTCCTCTTTGACTGCATTTTCTCACGTGAATCTGGCGTAGCAATCGCTGCCTCCTCCGCAGCTCAACTCTTTATACACGTAGGCAACGCGATAGCGGGCGGAGACGTGCGTAAATTGCGTTTTTTGCCCAGATTATTCATCCCAAACAAGCGCACTTTTTGCCTGGCGTTCCGCTCAATCATGGCAAGTAGGTCACGTTGGTGTGCCTTAATCGTTGATGCATTGGTGTCCCGATTAAAAAGTCTGAGCGATCCCTCAATAAGATTTTCTTCTCCGGACTTCAAGTCAGGCATGCAGTGAGAAAACGAGGGAATATTTCCAGCAGAAGCCCTTCTTGTCGGCTTTTTCTCTTTCCTCCGCTCTAATGGCCGACATAATTCCTCAAACGGACACGAATCTTGTTTGAAATTGAAGCTGCTGCTGGCGCTTCCAACTTCCAAATTGGCTTCTTCTTCTTCTTCTGCCAGACGGATTTGTGTCGTCGTCGTCGTCGTCGTCGTCCTGCTCCAAGTCGTCGTCGTCGACGTCGTCGTTGTTGTAGCAGAAGCGTGCTTGCTGCTGCGGCTCTGAAGCCAGAGGTCCAGTGCCAAGATATCTACTGCAAGGGTGAGAAAAGAAATGGATGGTTCTGGCTCTGGGCTGGGGTAATGAGGAAGAATTTTCCTCCTCTCAACCGTCTCTGCTAACAAGGAAGGTTAATTTGAAACCGTGCCGCCGTCGCCATTTACCTAATTTCGTCCTCTTGTGCCTCTCCAGGCACAGGAGGACGGACTTGGCTGACCGGGAGGAGGTGAAACAGGAGAGCTCTGCTTTGCTTTGGTATCAATTTCGGCCAGGCCATAACTCAAATTTCTGCTCTGCTGGAGATAGAGAGAAGTGGAGGAAGAATAAGAAAAAGGTCGGAAAAGATAGATTCAGATCATAATTAATTCCGTCGGATCCTGTTGACAGGAGAGAGACGTGATTTGGTCGGGGTGAGGTCTTATCTTCTCAATCGTTCTTCACGGTCCTCACAGACCTTTTCGACAGCAGCCGGCAGCAGTTGGCCCTCCCACCATCTTCGCTTCTCTGCCCCCCCACCATCGCCGCCATCACCACCACCACCAACGCCGCCGTCGCCGCCGCCGCCGCCGCCGCCGCCACCATCACCATGCGGCCAAAAATGTCAGATTGCGGGGGTTTCCTTGGCCGCTGACGTGCTTAATTCGCTGCCTGAGAAATTCCTGCCCCTTGTCGGGAGGGGGCCTCCCTAATGATGATTGGCAACGTTGAGTTGTTGGACAGAGGGAAGAAAAATCGCCGATCCCCAGCCCGCAGGGGGGGGGGTCATGATTCTCTCCCCCATTCCTAGGCCCCCCCTCTTAATGAGCAGATATCTCAAGAAGAGGGCACCGCTGATATGTCATCAAATATTGATGCTGACAGTGCAGAATCCTCCGCCCAGGTTAATATCGTAGGGTGGGCATTAGATAGGTCCAGATGAAGTCTCCTGCTCACCCTGCCAAAAGAATTCCTCCGCCGCCGGCCACCCATAGCGCTCGCCGGCAGACTCGCCCGCTAACCGCCCTCCCCAGAGCTGGAGAATCAGGCGGAATCCCCATGCAATATTCGCCTGCCCCAAGCTTCGATTGGCCCGGCTAACAATTCAATTACGGGACTACACCGGGCTCAGCCCCCGGTGGGCGAATGAAAGAGCCAAGGAATTCAGTGGGGGAGAGCGATTCATGATATGAAAAGAAGTCGGCGGTGATCAAGCAAGAACATCACCATCGCTAGCCCGAGCCGTGAGCTTATGCAAGAAGGCTAAGAAGTCCTTGACAAGCAATTCCAGATCCGACAACCGACGACAGCCATTAAAAGCAGCAGCAGCTACTAAATCGGTCCTCCTGGGTACTTTCCAGCGAGTGAGATTTTCCCCAGGGGGAAATGTGAGAAGACGACATCAATTTAAACTGCGACGGGAGTTTGATTTCCTGTCGTCGTCCGAAGAAGAAGTTTTCTAGGACTGATTTCTCTTCCCTCACCCACCCACCCCTCCTTCTGTCAACGTTGCATAGCAGCACATAAATACACATACTTGGGCAAGAAGAAGAGAGGCCAAACTTTCGTAAGTGAAGTGCCACTTGAGTGGGTGCATGAGTGCCACGCTGCACCACGTCGGCGTACCAGCACTGCACGGAGGCCATCACGCCCACGTCCGGACACCGCGCAGTGGTCGGCGTACCGGCACTGCACCGAGACCATGCTTCAGTGGTCGTGCCAGTCAGGCTGAGTGCGGGGAAAACGCTCTATTAGCACTTCGTTCCAGAGAGGAAAGATCTCAGACATTAACTTGCAAATGAGGTAAAGGAGCAGGGAAAGGAAGATCGCGATAGGTCGGATGGAAGCTCCCGAGGGAGAAAGAAAGAGAGTCTAAATGGGGTTAGGCAAGCAGCTGCAGGAGATAAATTGCAAATCGAATCGGGAAGAGCTTGGTTGGGAGGAGATTAAGGACATGGCAGACGCCAATGAAATTGAATCTGGATGGAGGAGATTTAAATCAGGCAATAAAAGCCCTTGACTGATTCGGAACGAGCTGGAGAGCTATTATGGGTAGACAGATTTCCTCCGCCAGCCCCGTGGAGGGCGTGGGGGAGGCGCACTTCCTCCATCATCTCCTGCTTCGCCTTCGAGAGCTTCGAAGTGAAAGCAAACGAGTCTCGGTCGGCCATTTGAGCGCAGCTTATCTGCAGACCATTTTGGACGCACGCACACCTTCACTTTTCTCCCCACTCCCATCTTCCCCTTGTTATTGGATTCTCTTTTCTTGTGAAAGCACGAGATTGGTGTTGTCCGGGAGAGGAGGAGCCTCATGGGGATTCGATCCCAATCATGGCGTCCAGAAAGATCGCTGCCTGGAGAGAGGGGGAAAAAATGCAGTAAATCTGACGCTGCCTGATATTGACAGCATTTCACGCTGTGGATGCCTCTGGATGCAGTGCAGCACTGCGGCCAAGCCCAGCCGACGCGTCATAACTTCCACACCAGGCGGGATGGGCAATGGGCACTCGGGGTAGGGGAAATTAATCCGTCCTTATCGCACCTCAGGAGAAAAGGAAGGCCAGAGTCAAAGGGGGGGAAAATAGCACCTCAGTGATTTTCATCCAAAGGAGAGACGTGTGTGTGAGGGACCGAGGGAGGGACTGGGGGAGGAAGCATCCTCACAAAAAAAGGTCTCTCTGAGGAGGGGAAAATCTTCTTTTGACAGATGAAAAGGTCGGGCCAGGGGCAAACTGCTACAAATACTGTAAGCACTTCTTTGGGAAGAAAATTGGCTCGCAGAGGCTGACAAAAATGAGGGAGGAATGGAGGAGGAGGGAGGGGAGCTTTCTTAAATTGCTCCCAGCTAATGTGGTGGTGATAGAAGCTTTTGGTATGCGGAATGGGGCTGAAGAGGAGGGGGGGGGGGGAGGACGTAAATGCTCCTCTCGTGGGTGGGTGCGTTGCCCTCCCTCGCCCTGGTTTGCATTTGTCACAGGAAAATATGTTGTAGACTCCAGCTCAGCGCAGTTGCTTGCCGTTTATCAATATCCTGAAATGTCTCTGCTTTTTTTACCCTTCAGGGGACGAGAGGAATGGAGCATTCATATGTAGAGTGTGAAGGGAAGATAGCAGCAGCCCGATTTTCATACGAGACCCCATTTTTCGCTGCGCCCAAAGGGGACAAATGTAGGGCTGAAGCCACGATTGCTCTGCAGCCGAGCACACATAGTGCTCGTGCTGGAGCAAAGCACCGTTTTTCAATGCACGGAAGAACTCTGTCGCTGCTCCATTTGCCTTTGGAATGCTCACTTGAAAAAGGAGGGGAGCGGAATCGCCACGAAGCATCTGTCCAATGAGAGCAGCCTCTGCCTCATACGTGCACATTCACCAAAGTGTACAGAGAAACTCTGCGTTTATCTGCTCCCCTCCTGATTTAACACATGGCAGAGCACATTAAAGAAGTGCACACTAATAAAACTTTTTTAAAGGAGCCACCATTCTTCTCTCGGTGCATTCCTCTTTTGGACTTTTTTACTCCTCCTTCACCTAATTAGAGTGAACAAATCTTGGTCGAGACTTAATTTTTCGCCGTTGCCCATTCGCGAAACTATTTGTTAGCCCCTCTGTCTCAATTATTGTCAAGCCGAGTCTTTTTTTCCCCTGTTGTTAGTACTGTGTCGGCTCTGTGTTCTCCTGCTTTTGAGTCTGGCCGAGGCAGCTTGAATAAGCGCCAAGAATGCAGCGGGCTGGAGACAGCACAAGCAGCAGCCAAACCCATTAGTCTGACAATATGAACTTGAATGCTGACCATGCAAAAAGAGACTCTCCGGGGCCGACCGAGGGAGGCATTTCAATCACGTGCGAGAGAAAAAGTCTTCATTGTGGCTTCCTCGTCGGGCGTCCGGGACGCGGATGCAACAAAAACGGAGCCGGAGGCGTCATAAAAATCGTCATCACCCGTAGGTGGCAGAAATTTCATCCGGGACTGGCGCATACGTAAGTGAATGGATGGATGGAGCAGAGGAGAGGGGGGGGGGGAAGAAGTCGTTGCTGCTCCGTTATTCGTGCATGATCCCCAGCCTGCGCCAAGCCCGCCAGCCCCAATTGCTTTAACTGCATCCTCCTCTGCGCATGCGTGCGTGCGTGCGTGCGCGCCCGCGCGCACGCCCGTATTTGCCTTAGTGGCAATATCGTTTTGCCGGCGTTTTATGTCTGCCCATAAAGCTTTCGCCCGGCAATAATAATGATATTACTCGGCTGGGTCGTGCATGCGGTAAAGATTTGCGATAATATTCAGAGGGGATGATGACGACGACGACGACGATGGCAATACGTTAGACTATGTGTTTTTCGTGCAGCCCCCGGTGGGAGTTGGCAAAGAACGACGAGGGAGGAAGAAAAAATAGAGCAAAAATGCTATCAAAATGCTGCTGTCTGCTTCAATAAGAAAGTGCTGAGCACACGTGCCTTTCCAGATATCGGTTCAATGATCGTTGCTACCAGGGTGAGAGTCTCGTTGCGGGAGGGACAGGTGCGAATTTGCTATCTGGACAGAAGGTAAATTCTTGCGAATTTTTCTTCGTCCGACCGGCTGAGGGCGGCGGTGGCGGTGGCGCCCAAGATTCTCCTCTTCTTTTTCCTCGATCTTTTTTCCTGGAGTTGCGCCGAGATTTATTTTTCTGCTCGTCGTCGCTGGCGCCGCCGCAGAATGGCGGGACTTCTCTCATTGGCGGAGACCGCGGGGGAGAGGAAGGAGCGCGCGCCCGCCGGGGCCACGAGGAGCGCGCTGACGGTGCGGAGGGAAGGAGCGGACAGAAATTAGTCATTCGTGCTCCAGACTCCCTCAAGTAAAGATGTCAGTTCACGAGACGAGCCAAAAGCCTTCCTTCAGCATCGAGTCCATCATGGGCTTGACCAGCAAGAGCGAGGACTGCGGCGGCAGCCGCACTCCGTCGCCATCTTTGGCCTCCAGCAACGGCTGCTCCTCTCCGGGAGCCAACAGTCCGCCGCCTGCACACTCCCCGCCGTTGCCGTTGTCGCCGCCCATGTCGCAGCAACACGCCGCTCTCCTGGCCGCGGCCGCGGCGGCACAGTTCGCCAACAAGCAACCGCAAGCACCTCTCGGAGCCGCAGCCGCCGCCTACACACAAGCGCTGGCCGCCGCCGCCGCCATGAACCCGCTCCTCATGCAACGATTGTCACCATTTCCAGGTAGGTGCCCAAAACTGCAGAATCCTATGTGATTCCGCAAATTTGCTGTGTCATATTGTGCCCATATTGGGTGCGGCCCCTGTGCAGCGGTTATCTCATACAGATGCTCTGCATGGTCTCGCACACATTTGTGGCACAGTTGATTGAATTGACTCATGAACATATATTAAACTATCCTCTCTTCTATTTTAGCACCAGGTGGAATGCCTACGTCAGAAAGTCCTCGCCTACCAATCCGCTGCCACCTACGTAAACACAAATCTGATCGCAAGCCCCGAACTCCCTTCACCTCAGCCCAGCTCTCCGCCCTGGAGGCCAAGTACAAGGAGAAGCAGTACCTGTCCATCGCTGAGCGCGCCGAATTCTCATCCCGCCTCAAGCTCACCGAGACACAAGTCAAGATCTGGTTCCAGAACCGCCGCGCTAAGACAAAGCGCCTGGCAGAGGCCGAGGTCGACCGGGCGCGGATCGCCGCCAACCCCGGCGCGGCCACGGCCGCCGTGCACCTTGCTCACTTCGGCCTGATGCCGCCATCGCTGATGATGAACCCGCACACTTTTTGAAGAAAGAAGAAATTCAAAACAATTGATTCCACGCAGTAAAGATATCATGACGAGAAAAGTATAATTGCCGATGATGAACTGTTACAAAAGTTGCTATGTGACTTGTCGAAGCCAAGATGATTTTATATAGTAGGGTCAATATGAAGACTATAATATATATCTAATACCACAACTATTTATCTCAGTCGTACATCACTCTGTGGCTCGTTCGCTCGCTCGCTCGTTCGTTCGTTCGCTCGTTCGTTCGCTCGTTCGTTCGCTCGCTCGTTCGCCCGGCCGAACGCGGCTGGAGTCGCCGCCGGCCGTCTGACTGAACTCTTAACACCCGAGGAATCTTGTTCGCCGCCGTTTTTAAATCGTCTAGACTCGTGCGTTCTCCCTCCCTAATCAAGATGGAGAATCGAAGGAGGAGGGATCGCAATGTTTGTTTGCACATTTCGCTCTCTCAGTGGGATTCCACCGTAATTGCTTATTATTATTTTGCTCGTCCCTGGTCGAGATGGCGACGACGACGTCGGCGGTTTGGCCGGTACCACACGCAAGCAGACAGCCCTGGTGAGCTCTGAGGTTTTCTGGCCAAGTAATCCTCTTTGCCACAATGTCGATGCTTTTTCGCGGTTGTGACGCCACCTTCGACGCGTCATAATGAGTCTGTTATCGCTGGGATCTCCATCCTACGACGTGCACTGTTCAGCGCAGCAGAAATGACGTGCCCTGCGACGGAAATAACCTGCAGATATCATTCTGCCGGATCCATTGGGGCTATTGAGTCCTCCGTGTCGTACCGTACGTTGTCGCTCGGTAGCGGCATATCGATCAATTGATTGAGTATCGCGCGCTGCGCACAGGACGATTAGTACTAGGCCAAATACTTTCGTGGATCTTCTCCTTTTGAGCAGCACAAAGGAGTCACCAGTGCCGACATTGAAGTCTCCATCAGTCACGCTCATTATCTTGGGCACCCCGAGGCAACGGCGAAATAAGCGGCTCGAAAAACAGCCCAGCCCACCCACCCAAAATCCATCGCGGACTGAGCAGCAGGCAGCAAAAATCGGATCAGTCAGTCAACAGCTAGAGCTGAAATTCCTGCCTAATGGAATCAAGATGACCGGGGAAGAGGGGAGAATCTTCTTCTTTGAGGCGAGACTGAGGGGTGCGTCAGCCCTGTGTATGCAGCACAAGGGTGAACACGACCGACTTGAGGTGCTGCGGCGCCCACCAGAGCGGCTTGGAAGACACAACCGCTGGCGACAGATAAGGAATAATGCTCAGTTGACCCCTGGAACCCCGGCAATCCCCAACCACATTGACAAGAAAGGCTCGTCTCAGTTATGACGACTTCCTCGTCAGGCAAAGTAGACAAAAGCCAATGAATTTTTTAACCTGTCTTTACTTTTTTTTTGATTGGGGGCAATTGGGCGATTACAGTATACATTAGTAAACACGGAGACTTAACTCCTGAGTCCTCCTTGGAGTCAAGTCGAGTCGTCTGGAGGATTATTGGCGGCCGTCATCATCGCAGTGACAGCAGAGTAAAGGGATTTTGCGCTCGATCGAGTTGAGAGGATAAACATTCATATCATGCGAGCATTTCTCCCTGCTCTGCTTATTCCGCTGCTGCACCCATGTCCCGAGCTACTTCACTGTACGTTCTGCAGTCCAACAAGACATTCGAAGGGGTAGAGCACGGGGCAGGAACATGACGTACACCCAGAGTCCGTCGAGTGTCGTCCCCAAGGAGGACGACAGCCTGTGCGAGTACGAGCTCCTGCGCTTGAACAACATTAAGGAACGCAATAGGATGCTGGAGTCGATAGGCCTGGAACCTCTTTCCTCTGTGAAGTCAAATCCCCCGAAGAAGGTGAGGCCCAAGCCTCCAAACCAGCCTGTGAGATACAGCGAGAGGATCTTCGCCAAGAAGAAGAGGGAAAGGCGAGCCAGGAACTCGGTCGCTGCCGCGGACGGCGAGCTCCAGGTGCTTTCTGAGACGATGAAGACGAAGAGGAGGGGGAAGGGTATTGACGACAAGAAGCTTCTCGAGGTCTACAACCTGACCGCCGACGTGTCCCAGGAGAGGACGGTACGTAAAGAAACTGCAGCCACGAGTGAGTGACTTATGGACGAGACCACAATTGCAGGCGTCATCCACCTGCACGTCCCTAGAGGAACGACGGCCGTCTGCGGACTTGGCCAGGCCGGAGGCCCAAGTTTTCAACAAATACTACCAGGAGGGGAATTAGCATTATGACGATTAATAGGATGATTACCTTCATGTAACGATTACCTCCTGAACTAGTGCAAATCCAAATAATCAATGAACTGCAGAGCGTCATTGAAGACACACGGCCAAATTGGTTCCTTATCGCATTTTGTCACATCGAGCGAACGTCCTGAAAGCCAACTTGGTGGTGATAAAGTTTTCATCTGTCTCTCTGCAATCAAAGGCGCCGCCGATGCTCGGCATTCCAGCCCTTTGGCAGAGCTATTTCGCCGGCCAAACAAGCATTGTGCCAGTGATTCGATTCGGGCTCGCCAAAAGAGAGAGAGCATGACAAAAGCTTGCCGCTGGCACTAAATGTACTGGGTTCCCCATCCACATAACTCCGTCACTTTGCTCCTCGACGTCTAAATATGATACATCGTGCGAGAGCAGCGACGGTAACAAAACCCATTGACTGACTCTTTCTCAGCCGAGAAATCGTCGATCCTATAAACTATTTATTCACGTTCTAACTGACTCTTTTCAGTGGGTTTGACGTCTGCTGGACCCAATACGAAGCGGCAGCAGGAGGAGGAGTACAAGATAGAGAGAGGTGCGGCGAAACCTTTTGAGAGATTGAGACGTACTCAAAACCGTCATCAGAGAATTGACCTTGGCGATGATGACTACTGCTGAGCTGTGTCGGGATCAACTCTTCTTCTGCTCTCAGGAGTCATCTTGTTTACCGTTTGCGGCACTTTAGGTGCGTACCCAAAATGCGCACATGGAATCCAGCTCGGTCACTCACTCACTCCACTCTGGTAGTTTATCTTAGGTCGTCCTTGCATTGGGCACTTATTGACTGCTCTGGAGCTAATTGAAGTAATGAGATCGTTAATGTTCAGAGTTGCCGAGGCCGCAGCTGCTGGGAGACGGACAATGAGCAGACACGAGTCGGCGGCGTCGCCGCCGTCCCCAAGATCATTTTGCGCAAATATTTTCAGTGTGTTTGCCAAAGTCAGCTTTGCGGATGTTGTCTGACGAACAGGGTGGGTCAGGATGAGCGATCTCAGCGTGCATTACGAATGCCACTTCTTTTACCCGTTCACCAAAGGCTGCAGTGCTGCTTTTCTCAAGTGAAAAACGATTGAGCCATCATCGTCGTCGTCGCCTCCGCCGCCGCCGTCGTCGTCGTCGTCTTGGGGGCCACCGATGACGTTGATTACCGCTTGTTTGTCGGTCCCGCCCGAGGGCTGCTCTGCCTGACGAGGAAAATCACTCTATCGATGGTTGGACAAAAGAGAGATGCCGGCCATGGAGCCAATTGCTTTAATGAGCGGTGATTAGGGCCATTGTCAGGACTCCCGACAGGGTGATAAAAGATCTAGAGATGTTCTGCATTCCTCATATGAGATTAATAATTTCGAAACTTACCGAGTCTAGCCTTGAAATTGTATCATGCAGAGGCAACCAAATTTGTTGTTGCTTCACCGACAGAAGCTTTCCAGGAAAACCTCTTTGCGTCTTCCAACCACCCTGTTATCTTGCTACCTCAGTAGTGATTAGGTCAAGGAGACTGACAGCTTTACCCTTGGGCACGAAATTGCCCGCCAATTACTCCGATGCCACCTCCAACTCGGCAGATAAAAAAAAAAATAATACCGCAGCTGATCGTGCAACAGACCCTTGAGCAGTTTTTGCGCACCCTGTGGTACCTCTTGTATCGATAGGACGTGCAAGTCCGAGCCGTAGAAACAATCTGCTGGTGCTGTTTGTGCGTCAGTGCTGTATAATAATATCAGGGTAGGGTCGCATTTATTTCCTGCCCGCCAGATCATAAATCAATTTGCTCCAGACCTTAATCACCGTTGTCTTCCACAGTCATGTCCACCGCAGCCATAGTGAATATGTTTACACTGGGTGAGTACAATGTCGAGCAGTCGTTTTAGCCGCGCACACCCAACCTCACCCTGACGCTCAACGTACAAAAGCGCAGTGAAACTGGCCTAGGTGGCTACGCACAGTTCTTTCTTTTGAGAGAGATCCAAAGAATACTAGGCCGTCAAACTAGGCCTGAACTCGAAGAGACGGGCTCGCTTATGAAGTCCTAATTTAAAAGGCCTACTCCATCATGATGGTGCACTTCGTGTGGCTCATACTAATGCCATAAATCTCTCAGGCCTTGCTCTGGAAAAAAAACCCCAGGGCTTAATGATCTGTTGTGCTCTACCCAAGAATGACAGCTGCCAGATTCCCTAAGGTCAGGTCAGGACCTCAATCTCTTCTGCATGCTTTTTCTCGCTAATCTCCAAAAACTGAACATCTCAGCGCCAAAAGTTCCAGGGTCAAAATTGCTGCTCATTTTGGGCACAGGCAGAACCAAACTTTTGGAGTGTCAAGGGAGAGCCTTGAAAGGCGAGAGACAAACCGTGCTACAAAATTGGCTGCGTCCTGCAGATTCATTCATTCATTCATCCATTCATTCATTCGACCCAATCATGATTAGCTGTACTGTAATGGGCGCCCCCTCCTCCCCCTCCCACCCTCCGTCCCGCCCTCACAAAGACGAGTCCTCAAAACGTTGCCAATTCTCCAACATTGTATTCCCCGGGGGGAAAAAATGAGAGACGAAAACCGGAACGAAATTGCAACCTCTGCGACGTCGCCCCCAAAGACTGCCCATAATTGCTGCTGTGTCGTGGGTGGTTTTGCCCGTTTCTTTCTCCTGAGGTGGAACGAATCTTGGGAGGAAGAAGACGAGACAAATGTATCTTATTAGTGAATTAGATCTTCAAATGGGAAGCACCTGTCGACGACTGCGCGGCCTGGAAGGAAAACTGGAGCAGCCGCCAAGGAGAAACTGTTCATAATTGCACGTTCCTGCCACTGAGGAAACTATTAATTAGAAGGTGCGTACCAAAATCCATTCTACGACTCAGGATACGTTTACACTGTTTGTCGACATCTTCCAAGAAGTGCTCGAGGAGTGAGTCCAACTTCCTCCGGTGGACTCTGGAAGAGAAGTCTGCTTTTTGCCTCTCTCGTGTTGGAAACTTGAACTGGGATAGACAGATAATACAATATCTTATATGTAACTGGGATAGACAGATCTGCCTCTCATGTCCCTCACCACCTCTTCTCACTGTGCCGTTTCTTATGACGTGCACTTTATCCGCACAATGTGTGATAAATGGTATATTGACGCGAAACTGTCTCTTTACGGACGGGGAAAATATTATGATACCAAATTTTCCGAGGCCACAACATTTCAGGAAAAAGTACCAGTTTTATCGTTCCCTCAGCAGCCTCTAGCTCTGCACTAGTCAACGGCGAACTGTGCACGTTTTCCTGATCTAATAGAGGGGATGGGTTGGAGTACATGGAGTAACAATTTCAGGTCGAATTACACGTTGAATGGCCGCAACGTGCACGATGTCTCCCTCGTTCTCCTCGTGGATTTGACCTGTCCTCGGCCTCACATCGACCGTGAGCTGAGGCCGAGGCCAGGTCGAGTCACCTTAGTCAAAAATTCGAAAATACAGCGCTGCGCTGCGCTGCATTGCCATGAATGGGCAGTTATTGCGTCAATGTAACGACAGTCATAGTAAGGCCTTCAGTCAGTCGTAGAGCCGAGGTTCACAACCATCTGACGATCAGTGCAGTGCAGCAAGGGCTGTACGAGCGACGAAGCTCTTTCTTTGTATGACGCATATATTTATGTGTTTGAAAGCTCCTCGGCAGAAAATGTGAGGAACAAGGAAGAACTTCTGCTGTGAAATGAAAACCCCATTTTTCTCTCTCCTGAATGCCCACGATAAATTCGACTTCTGAGTTCACTTGTCATCGATCGGAAATGCTCAAAGCCGCGGGACATCAGATCAACGTCGGCTACCAGCGTGAGGTCGAGAATGTTGCTCGCTGACTTTCTCCCCCCCTCGATATTCTTGAAGAGCGCGCGCTGAAAAGGTACGGGGGTTTAATCCGTAGGGGGCTCCATCCATCGGAATGCACGACTCAATTTGGGATTAACTTGCCTCTTTTCTTTGTGGAGGCGCCCCGGAGACCCGAGGTGTCGACTGAATGGAGGATTCGCACATCCATCTCGTGTCTCGCCGCATCTCTCAACGAGCCACTTAAGATTAGGGTCATTTGTGTAATTACTTCCTCCGGCACTCTCACCTGTTGCGTGATTGCGCCAAACCAATCGTCATCCACCTTATTGACGGTACCGCACTCACGCCAGCTCATTATTGAGCTCCGTGCATGCAGACTTTCAGAGGTAATGACGACTCCGGGCGTCGGCAATTTGCCCGACAATTAAGGTGCCCAAAAGACAAGGCGGGATTTTCGGGCCACGCACACGTACAGGTTGTCTCAGTATTGCTAGGACAGTGGGAAAAATCTCTCCGAAGCATGAGTCGTGAGGTGTCGCTCGAGAAATGAACTCCATGACGAAAATAGTTGGAGAAACGTTAAAAACAAAGAGTCTCTTCTCATACTCCAGATGAATCTTGTCAAAGTTGAAAAAAGTCCTGAAAATGCTGCGACACCCGGAAGGCCCCCTGACGGCGGCGACGGCGGCGGCGGCGGCACCAGGAGAACCCTCTTTTCTTGGCTTCTTTGGCATGACCATGCCAAATTGCTGCATGCTTATTTTCTTCTTCAGTCCGGCCGAATCTTTTCTCTCTCGCTAATGGACGAATATCGAGTTCAACGACTGCCTCTGCTTTGTCGGAGGCGAAGTCCGCCCTGGTCGCTGTCCCGTGACCGTCAACTTCCGTCGCACGGGGAATGACAGAAAGGCAAATGGGGGGTCAAGTGCGGAAATCAGACGGAGGTCAAAGCTCTGGAAGTCCCGAGGGGAAATTTTTCCCTCTGTTCGCCGCCGGGTGAGAAATTTCGCGTCACATGTTGTTTCTTGGGGCGGGCGGGCGGGCGGTGAATGA
>JAAUXU010003203.1_pt1 | contig 52900 bp, 53 predicted proteins | sample 7278151 | NCBI WGS metagenome assembly JAAUXU01 (sample SAMN14350113, study PRJNA611818) | marine sediment metagenome | isolation source: surface marine sediment (1.8m) | place: French Polynesia: Moorea | collected 2018-08
TCCAACTTTTTTCTCCCTGGCGTCCCAGATCCGAAAGTCCAGACGACTGCAGTCGGGATTGCAGCCACTTCTATACTGTCTGTGCTGTATGACAGGGAGCTACAGTCTGCTGCCACTCATAGCTTCTAGTAGGGGAATTGGCCTAAAGCCAGGACTTGACCTGTGTCTCCATGATGGCCGCCAGATACTGCTTTTTCTCCTTCTTCATACCCGTTGGGAAGAAGAGTGGCTGAGTCGTTTTCTAAATCTGAAGCCACCACACCAAGCATCGTGGCACCGGCAGGATGTTTGGTGTTGCTGATGGGAGGCACCTGATCTATAGTAAAGACCAGGAACCGGTCGTCGTAGGCAATTCTGACCTTTTTGTTGGAAAGATCCGGACTGCATTTAGTCATGCTTCAACCAGCTGGAGAGCTGCTGATATTGCTCTTTCTCCCTATGCTTTGTGACCTCTGTCAACAGCTGGCAATGTGGTCAACGAAATTGGTGCCAACCCCTTTTTGCACACTGTCAGGCATATGTTTACAAAATTTCGTTCCGACCTGCAGTCACAGCGCGGAGCAAGAAGCTACGAATATCAGTCAAAATTTTATTGTTATACCTTGTAGCTTCCTGACCGAAGTTACAATATGTCTTGGTCTTCTATTCAGCGTCCTCTGCTCTAGTGTCATTTTCTTGCAACACCATGCCCTACGCACAAGGAAATACGTAAGGCTCTCTCATCCATAAGTGATGGAGTGCAGTTAGAGTCATGTAGTCCTTCCGTCCAAAAAGTTTAAGTCCACTTTCACAGTAGCATCTGTCAGGCAATGCTGGGCCTTGTTTCACCGAGAAAAGGGTATAGAAACAAACTCATCACCAATTTATGGTGCATGATGGAAAGAAGAATGGGACAAATAGTACAGTCAAGAAATTAATACTTAAATTTTTAACGAGATTCTCGGCCGTGTCTCCAAGTGCACTGGCAAGTGCTCTGTCAGAAGTCATGCTCTTGTGCAATTTCCGTCATGCATTTTTAAGGCAATTTACCATGATTTGACCAAAAGGTCATGACAGATTCCCCTCCTTTTCTCATCAGAATCACATTACAGTTCAAGATTATGTCCCTGTTTCGGTTCGAAACAGGCGTGTGTTTGTCAACATGACCACTAGAACGAGTTGGAGTCCCACTTCATCTCACTTCTCCTTAGCAGAACTGAGTTGCTTGAGCTAGACCAGCGTCTCCCGCCAATTGCACGAATCTCGAGACAAAATCTCCATTGTGTCATACATCTTGTGGCTTCTGGAACGCGTCAAGCAGAAGTGGAATGAGGTTTTCGGACAGAGGAAGTACAACTCTAGATGTAGCAGGTCGATTCCCCGTGTTGCACGTGACGACACCGAAGCTACGACACTAGCCCCCTCTCCCCACAACCGAATATCCGTCGGAACTTCCCAAACTACTGGGCAATTTCCACTGCTCTGATGACGCAGACGGCAAGGGAGAAGCAGTACAGCTGACGTTCGATTTAGTAAACACCATATCAGTGAAAAGTCTCGATTTGGTAAGGATTTCACTGCTTACCGATTTTTTTCTACATAATAAGTACCGGTTTAGTGCATCTTGCATTTGTTTAACCTTGATTTAGTGAAGTTGACTAGACAGAAAGAGTACACTCGTGATTTCCTGCTTGGTCCATGAGTGCAGTGGACACTACTCATAGCTCATTCAACATCCTTCACAAATGGCACCCTTCAAGTGTCTGGAGGCTCTGGACTCCGTCACGGAGCACTGTCAGAGTGACAGCATCAGTGCCAGCTGTGCTCCATATTAATGCACATTGAGAATGAGTGCCTTTTGAAGAAGTGTGGCAGACTAAAAATTCCAGGGTTCTTTCAGGATTAGCGCTGTTGAAGTATTGGTTTAAGCATTGATTATTAAGATTTTAGTTGCTTCATGCACCCTAGCGATGAGTTTCACTTTAGTGAACTTCATGCTGCTGACCGATGGGTTGACTAAACTGAATGTTGACTGTATCTGCCTGATTTTTCCCCCTTAGACTCTCCTCGAGATGAATAGCCAGGAGATTCTGCTTGAAAGTCCCATAGTGGAAAAGGCTCTTAAGAAATGGACTCACGTCCATTTCGCACTTGTGGAATGTGCTTTACTTTTCTGCACGATTTACTGTACCGGTTGAGGCGTATATTAGTCGGCATATTTTTGCCGCCCAGATAACGCTAGAAGCAGTGTTCTGCTCGAAGTTGGACTGGGGGTTGTTGAGTATGAATTGATCCTTAAATAATTTTCTAGTTAACCATCAACTTTGAGCTTTCTGTGATGGAAAAGGCACTGTCCGCGTCTTCCTACAAGTGGCGGTGGTCCTACTGGTATTGCCCATATTCAGGATGCTGTCATTCGCCAGGCAATTGTTGAAATTCACTGATATCTTTTGGGGATGTGCACAGAGAGCAGATACCAGTTTTGCTCATCTGTTTGAGGCAAAAATGAATGGTTTGGTGTTGATTTTGATGAGCTGTAGCCTCGCTTGACTGACCAAAAATTGCGCCGGAAACCTCATCACCCTTCATATCCTGCCAAAATGCGTGTGTCAAGTTTTTACCAGAGCTTGGACAATCTTGCCCTAACTTTGTTTACACGTACGCTACAAACCCAAGCTTTAGTGCAAATTAAAGCGTGGACTAGAATCAGTCTCCAGAGTTATCCTCCATGCCCATACGGCTGACAGAAGTGTGGCAAAAAGGACCCCCAAAATATACGTATGGCAATACGCCTCACTCGGCACTATGCCTAACGGCATTGGAGTTGAGACCTCCGTTTGGGGATCTTATGTAGTACCAGATATGGTCAACCACGCTGCACGTTGCACAGTGACCCCCAGATCATTTGTCTTGATCACCCATTCGAGACTATCCCCCTTCCAATCCTACTAAGTCATAATTTTTATATCGTTGATTGAAGACTGAAAGACATTTAGAGGCAGGACAATGACATTGAATTGCAGTGATATCATGAAGAGTTCGAATGCAACCAAAAGATGAGAAGACTGAAGACTTACATGGATTTTCTGGCTCTTCTGTTCGTGAGGAGGTGACAAAAACTGATACCTAGTACTAAAAAGAGTGCGCACTTTTCTCAGGCTGCATATCTTGGGGATCTCTTAGTCATCTGCGGTTGTCCTGCTGAATCGTACAATAGGAACGTCTTGTATGTTCGTAGCTGCTTGGGCAATCTAGCTGATGCAGTTGAATAAGGCTAGGCTTGAAATGCAACCATTGAGCACCATAGAGAAACTGTCCAAAGACCAACTGCACCATAGAGAAACTGTCCAAAGACCAACTGCACCATAGAGAAGCTGTCCATGACTTACTTGTTCACTCAAGTATGCACGGTTGACGGCAGCACGAGCATACGTATTTGCACTCCACAGATTGCACGAGTTTGTTTGATCAAAATTATCATACTGTACTGTATGGCATAAGGTTCATCGAGCAACACCTACCTGCACAGTCATTATGAAAACTTGCAAAGTTATTTGTCGTACCTAATTCTAAACTAAATCTCCGCATATTTTCAGAGATGCAGCCGTTTTGCGGAAGCGACTTCAGGCAGAGGTCCGAAATCTTCGTGTGCGCGTTGACAAATGCACCATTCGGGTGAGTTGTAGCTTGGATCGTCCACGAAGACTGGAAAAAAGAACAAAATTGTACCGAGATCGTGTGTACACCGTAGGTGAGCAAGTGCGCAGAAACCTACGTCGAGTTCTTCGGACTTCACCACGAATATGATGCTTTTCTCGTATCCTGCGAGCCCAGCAACCCCTGGACGTCGGACTCCACCGACTTTTGGGACCTTCTGTCCAAGGAGGGGCAGCAGGGGATTCCAGCAGAGCGGAGGGTCAGGCGATGGTAAGAATGTAGCAGTGACCAGCAGAGGAACATGACTTGGTTAAGCATTCTACTGTACAGTGCAGTCAGTACTGCTCATGTACATTGCTCACAATAGCTATAGTCTGCCATTCAAAGAGGTTATATAGGACGTACAGTACGGCCCAAACTGACCATGCTATGCTGCACATGTACAGGAGTGTGTGTGTGTGTGTGTGTGTGTGTGTGTGTGTGTCCGAGGCGCAACCTTGGATTGCGGAACACAGCCTCAAGGTGTTGAGGTCCGGCCTAAAGAGTTCAGGTGCAAAAGTAGTTGATTTTGCTTCCCAACAGTAACGCACTTAGCCTGTTCAAAGATGGTAGCATGACAAGTACTTTCTCTGTATACAGGCGTGTAGAGTCCCAAAATTGGCCTTAGAAGCCAAATGTTACGTTCTGCAGAAATGTTGAGCCGGTATCATTTTAATCTCAATAAAACTATAATAATATGTTCACGGCGGTGATTGCGGCTGTGTTATCTCCTTATAACACTGATATTGGAGCAGTCTCAAGCATTACTGTTTGAGAGCACAGTCAAAGAATTGCTTGTGGTTGGGAACTCCCTAGGTGGAGCTCAATCCCCGGTCGATATGCTATCCTGTCCAAGGTTGCACCTCAAGCAAAAATCATCCTAATGTTCAGTTCTCATATCTTCTCATCCTTCTATTTTAGGGCTTTCAGTTGCTGGGATCTCCTGAGAGACAAAGCAGGTCACGATCACTTCAGGGCCTTTCTGGAGAAAGAGTACGCCACTGAAAATCTGGTGCGTAGTTAAAAACCTTTTCAGCGTCTAGATGTGCAAGTGCAGGATGTGCACCTTGTCTTTTGGGTCCATTACCTATTTTCAAGGGTACAGTTCAGTCATTTTCGTTGTGAGTACGTCCTAGGCAACTCGGGTAGGGTGGTGGAGCCTCATTTCACAAACTTGATCTCTTCCAAAAACAGGCCTTGTTTGAAGCAAGAATTTCGCAAGCAAGAGCAAAAGCAAGAGGGAAGGCCCAGTAGCTTCCAGCAGCTGGAGCGCTGCTGGAAGGAGGATAAAAGAGCTGCATTGTCCAACTCATCCATGGCTTTCTCACAGAATGAGACTCAAGCTCAAGTTAATGCTTCTCCTTTGACTGCTCGATGATTGCGGAGGAGGAGCAACATTACAAAGAAGAGGTGGCTGTACTCCGGGCACCCGCCGTCCGGAACAGAGGCGATGCTGTGTGTGGGTGCTTGTGCGTGCGCCATGCCACATGGAGCTGGTCTTGGTCCACTTGAGTCCCTGCGTAGATTTCCCAATTTCCTGTGTGCACAACGGTTCGAGCAGTTGGTGAACAGGCGGCATAAGCAGCTCACCTTGTCGGACGTGTCCACAGTGTCTCTGTCATAATAGGGTCTCGAAGACCTTGTCAATGCTAGGAGAGAAGATGACATGCCTACTCAGTCTGAGGGAGAGAGACGGACCATGACGGTGAAGTTGGTGGAGGTGGCCTCCCCACTAGTTGTTGGATTAAAAAAAGAAAGCCTATACAAACACCTATCATGGTTGAGGCTGATCACACCGGGAACCTCCCGGTGAAGTCCTCAAGCCTGGAGATCTCCGCAGGTGCTCGCGATGACTTGGTTCATCAGAGGAAGGGGGACCGATATACAGTATTTGTACATATACTGCGTACGTACATATGCGTAGGGCATGCTGCCCTCTTCCTACTTTCTGCCACGTACCACGTCTTATCTTTTTAAAGTGGGCGTGCTAAACCTTTTTTTTTATTTTTTGCCACAGCTTTTTGTGGAGGCTGTCTGGCGTATGAAGAAGATGGCTCAGAGCGGAGTTACGGAGGAATGCGCCAGGATATGGAGGCAATTCCTAGGGCCCGGTGCTGAAATGTTAGTTAACGTGGACTCAAAGGCAAGTTGTCTTATATTTCTAGTGCACAGTGGTCGAGCCGACGTCAGCTAGATGCACATCAGAACTTCTTTTTGAAATTGTGTCGTGAGTCAAAAATTACAAGACGAACAAGCTGCAAAATGGACTCGTATGAGTGAAATATGGGAGGTAAAGAATACTAGCAGTATAAGAAAAGTCAGAGGAATAGGCAAAACTGTAAATGTTTCCAGTTCTCTAAGATGTTATGATGACTCCAAACTGCTATCACGCCTCCTGTCTAGTAAAGAAATTGATGCTCACTACCGGAAGCCACTATGGCAAAGAAGCAAGCGTAATTTCGTACTTGCGTTTTATTCCATCAAGTTCAATCATCGCTGGTGCCATCTAGCCACGAGCCATCCTAAATCCGGGATCCTGAGGGAGGAGGACCAATGACCAAGAAAAATGCTAATTCTATTGATTATATCTTTTGGTCGGACCTGATGGCCAGGATTCCGGATGCCAGGGGGTTTAAAGGGGGAATGGACTTCCTCCAGAAGAAACTTCAGACAGCGTGGAACACTATGACGATACTCAGCTACATCTCACGTAGGATGAAGTCCAGGGGCAGGATGCAAGGATAATAGCAGAAGGGGGGATAGAATTGATTGATGCTTTGGTTTTGATGATACCCTAAAATACAACAACAAAGTTACTCCTTGCCACTGCAGCAATCGGAAGTGACTGTCAGAGATTCCATTAGGCATGCAGCTAGATAACAGTCTGGAAAATTAGAAACATCTTCCTCCATTTCCTCTTCTTGCCACGAAGTTTCTTATACTGCAAGCATTCTTCACTTCTCGTAAGGTATAAGAAATTGATTTTCTCATTACTTCCTTCCTACTTTGTGTTAAAGACTTGCGTTCTGTGTGGCCACAGTGCGTAGAAAGAGTGATCTGGAAGAGAAAGTCTTAAGCTTCTTACTAAAACGCAATTAACTGGAAACTTTTTAGACCCATCGCGTGACGGAGGAGAACATGCGGTCTGGGCCGGATCGATGGACGTTCGATGATGCTGCCGCTCACCTCTATTATCTGGTACGAAAGTGTTGATTGTTGCGTGAAATAGACACGAAAGCAGCTGCGTTCACACTCTTGTAAGTTAAGAGCAACGACTATCAAGACGTCTTCTCTGTTTTTGTCAGATGACGAGTGACTCGTACTCTCGGTACCTGAGGTCGTCGCACTACAAGGACTTCCTTGAGACGGCCAAGAAGAAGAGCGGGGGCAGCTCGATCAGGAACTCGTTTGGACTGAACAAACTGGCTGGGGGAAAGTTGAACATTGTCTCCTCGTCTAGCGGTCCTACGGGTCCCAACTCTTCTATGTAGTAGTTAAAAAAAAAAGTGATCCTAGGCTGCCGGATACCTTGAGTGTAAGTGATGCTTGGCAGTCCTGTTCTTACACCGAGAAATGGTTAACATTATCTCCGACAGCATCACTATAGCCATAAAAAAGCGTGCACTCAATCAGAGAGTTAAGAGAAAGTCAAACTGGACTGATGACCTTAAGAATCCATGTCTGATGGCCCTCTTGTATCAGGATTTTTCATTGACAGTTTACAATTTGGCGGTGGTCAATGCAAAAGATTCGCCTACCAACTTCAAGTCTTAGTGATCGTGATCAACTCTTATCTGGTAGAACAACATCATCAAGAACCTTTTGTGGCATTAGTATTTATTGTGAAGCCTTCGAATAATCTTCCTCCAGAGTTCAGCCACTTTGCAATGTCGTCCTACGTACGTACGTTTGTGGACCTGTTTGTCAGTCTGTCTATCTATCTGTGTGTCTGCCTGACTGCCTGTGCGTGTGCGTGTGTAAGAGACCCAAGAATGGAGATTGGCGGGAGTTACAAGTATTAAGCTCGTATTTATCACTGATTGGGAAAAACGCGTATTGTCTGAAAGTGTCCCCTTCATAAATATAACCTTAAGAACTGATCGTTGGACTTGGAGAATTGACTGTTCTCGCAGTACGAGCAGCTTTCCGGAGGACAACACCCACTACGGGACCCCAAAGCCCACCTTCAGAGTGGGCAGCGCCAGAGGAGGCACGTAGGGGAACGACGACGCTGAACGCCATCAAGAAGAACAGGTCTCTTTTCCTCGTCCCTCCTCACTGATACGCAGTTGAGAAGATCAGTATTTTCTACTTCATCCCATCCAACCCCACCTTTTACTGAACAAAGGTGTTTCGGAAACATCTTTGTTCGGTAGGTTTCCCTCATGAAGCCATAGGCATTGAGCTCACTAGGCAGGAGGGGTAGGTAGATAGTAGACGGGCGGACAGAGACGCAGATAGGTAAAGAATATCGATGAGAATCGAGGAAAAGGAGAACGAAACTTTCCAGCCACTCCCCAACGGACAATAATGTACTTACATACATGTTGTTTTCAGCATGAACACCACGTAAAAGGTACAGAGGAGAAAGCGGCGACGATGCCTCTTACGTAAGAGGTCCGAGGTCTCAGTCGTCGCGCTTCTCCATCAGACAAAACTCATGGGCCAACAGAATCACCTGTCCAGGTTCACGTAACCACCTACTGCAAGTCTCGGGCACTACTCTCCACTGCAACTCGTTCTTCTTCTACTCTGGCATGCAACAATGATTCCCCTCCCCCCCGAGTGTCTGTCGGTCGACAGTGCCGCCATCGTGGTATTGACCGTCTTCGTTGTGAGTCTGCTCGAGTCACCTCCGGACATGTCTGTAGGCAGGCACGCAAGCAGGACACACCAGGACTCTTGAAATCTTTCCAACACCGCTGTCGCGCTCACTCACCCACTGCATTCCGGAAGAAGGAGAGAAATGAAAATGATCGTGCCCACGTTCTACGCAATTGTCGTCGACCCCTTGTTCATTTGCACAGCCTCCGTCTGCTGGAATGCAGAGCCAAACAGATGCCAATTTGCTTTTGGTCACACAGGTGTGAGACTTCATTTTGGACGGGTTCCGGGCCCAATTTCACGCCTCCTCTGGGCGACTTTCACCTCTCAGAGAACGAAGTTTGTCACATTTCCTTCCCCCCATCTTGGCCCAGGTGGCGATGAAACTTATGCACTTGTGCTGCAAGAGCAACTACCGCCAACGAGTTGGGAAAACATCAGGAGAGGCGTCGTAGACCTGTGCTGTTTGATAAATTTCCAGGTCTTTTGCGCCAGCTTTTCCGTAATGACTTCGAGTTCACTGGACGGACTTATCTGCTTTCACACCCTCCCTTTCAGCCAAAAAGACTTATCGGACTTTTCTTTTCTCCCCTTCTTTTTTCCCCAAGCTGCTATGGATGAGCTACACTTTGTCGTATCACAGCATGCATATCCATAACTTTCTCCTATTTGTCATCACGTATATGACCTTTAAGCTTTTCCCTTTTTTTACATATGCATCGCTGCAGTCCTGCGTGTACGGGTACGCACTGCTACACTTGACTGCGTACACTTGCTTGGAATCCCAAGGAATGTGGTTATAGGGAAGTGACGGAGTCAGTCTCCAGCATCGCTTATGTTGGACTGTGCAGTTCGCAGAACAAACTGCACGCAGTCAGTCACATGCATGCGACTACATTCGTGAAGCAGAAGCATTAAACTCTAGGCGTTTTTGCCCCAGGCCTCTCTCTGAGTGGTATCCAGAAGAACGTAGTACGAGCTTTCGAAGGTCAGGCCTTCTTTTGCTGCTTTTTCTCGTCGTCGCCGTCGGCACAATCGTATCTTCCTTTCTTCCCCTTTCTTCTCAGTCCATCGCTGAAGGTCAAGGCATCAACGACAATGGGCAAGCAAATCCATAATCTGGTGTTATGCAGGAAAGGCAGGGAGCCTTTTGGATTCAGGATCATTGGTGGCAAGGACGAGGGACTCAGTTTTAAGGTATGTCTTTCCAAACGACTCCTTGGCATGGCACCAAGCCCCGAATGGTTCGAAATTGCCAGGTTGCACGTAGCACTACGGATCAAGAGACAAATTTCAGTGTTCTTTATTCAACTGTTGTGCACAGACGTGATATTGCATTCTGTTCTGGAGCTGCAAACTTACCATTGACTTTTTTCATGGACAAGACGCTTTTCTACCTGAGGACAGGTTGCGGCACATGTCCAAGTCAGCTCTTTGTTGAGCTTTAAGCCCCTCATGACTATTAAAACAAAAAAAGAAGGGGGGGGGGAGGGGGAAAATAGCTATGTCGAGGTTGAGTGACGGTACTTCTCGAACTTGCGAGAAGCATGCACGTTCAACGCGTTGTGTACATACACGGAAATATTTTTTTCTAAAATGCATTCAAGTCCATATTAAAGATACAGTCGGGTGTTGGCATCTGCTCGTATACTTAGCTATGCAAATTTATGATCAGTTTGTGATTTACTGCGTGGGATACAGCTCAGCGGCTCGCGGTTTTTTTTGCCACTTACGGTGTTTGTGGGTAACGAGCTTATTATGATTTTTTTGAAAGTTTTTATCTGTTTTTAAAGTCCGTCACTAACACGGAAAGAGAGTGTTAAGTGAGCTAACAGCCAATTGAAGGAGCGCTGAAGTTGAGGCGACGAACTTTTGTCTGCTTGCTAGGAGAGATCACTGCACAACCAAGCAGGGGTTTAATTTTGTTCTAGGTCGAGAAAGTGATGATGAGTTCTCCTGCCTATGAGGCTGGCCTCCAGGAACGTGACTTCCTCATCAGTGTTCAAGGCAAAGATGTCTTCGATTGCAAACATCAGCAGGTTGTCAGCTTGATCAGGGAGGCGGGGAATTCCCTCAATATCTCGATAGAAAGGTAAGTGAAGGTGGCAGCGCAGCTTACCGGAACACCTCAAGTCACAAAGTTTCACGGAGTCACTTTCTGCAAACTGCAAGCGCAACATATAGCAAACAGTGAACCGAATGCACTTTGTCTGTACTCGGTTATAGTCTGTCACTCGGCGGCAGAAGTGCACTGGTTCGAGACTGAAGTGAGAGCTTCACTTACAAGAACGCTTTGCACACATTTCTCAAAACAGATGGACAGACGCACTCACCCATATCGTTTTCATAGGCCAAGATATCAACGTCCGTCTCTTTTAACACTTCTGCCCATGTAAAGGCACCTTAAAGCAATGGGGGGAGGGGAACCCGAATCTCTCACTTCTTTTCTCAGACAAGAAATCACTTCTGTTGGGTAGATGACCTCTCGATTGAGCGGACGCTTAGGATAAACATTAAACAACTCTTTTAAGAGCTCTTTGTCTGGCCCGTCTGTCGGTCTGTCAGTCAAATTTCGCCGCTCCAGCAATAATCGACGCTGACATGAGCTAGTGTTGATGTTTTCATGTAGTTCCATTAATGTGTCGAGTTTGTCAGTGCAAGAACAGCTCTATTTATAGGGATGATCATAGATGGCGTGATATGAGGGCTCACACGTCTCCTAGAATGAAAATGATGCTCATTGGCACACAGCAATCGGACTCTGACTTTAGTGTCAATATTTCTTTGACTCGGTGATAACCCTTTTCAGCAATACTTTTGCGCCACGACTTTCTATTACCTTCAGCTCGTTCAACGTGGTAAATCTATTCACGATTGCAAGTTCCCCAAACATCAAGAAGTCAGGAGTTGTCCCACAGAGAGTACGAATACAAACACGCGCTTTTTCAGCCATTGGAAAAGCTATTTTTTCTTTTTTTTAAGACATGAAGGACATGTCACACATCAGCTTTTCTTTCAGAGGGGACCACATCGTGCCCAACTTCGAAGAGATTTGGCCCTCCAGTAAGAGCAAGGAAAAGACAAACGAGACCAAGTCCAAGGTGAGAATGGACCATTGACTATGTGCAAAGTTCTTGTAACTCATGAGTGGGAGCCTGCAGGGAAACACCAAGGGTGTTAACTACGTTCTGAGCGCCATGAATGAGGGCTTGCCCGGAAATAGGGACTCTCTCTTCACTACAGTTGGCAAACCGAAGGTAAGAATGATGCCTGTAGTGTGCCCAAATTCTAACTTTTACAACGTCATATGAACTAGGTCGAGGTCCATCAGTACGACAACCCCATCAACTGCTACTCAGATGACGTCCTCAAGGAAATGAGCGAGAAGGGCTCTTGGAAATTAAGCATGGGCCAAGTACACAGTCCGTAGTACTAGCGTTGGTCTGATGAATGAAAGCTGCTATTGCAGGTCCCCGGTGGTGCCTTAGGACTCCAGCACGAGCCACAAAAATTCACACCCCAGAGCTCCGCGGTGATAGCGGTGATGAAGTCCGACCAGCAACAAACCGGCAACTTCTATGGAAGATGAGCCACTCCAAGAGCAATAAGGCCACCAGCGAAACGAGCGCGTGCAACGTACTCTACTATCCAACCCCATCCATGTCAAACAACGTGCCTGCTGACAAAAAAGCACATAAAATATCATATACACATATACATTGATCATAAATTTGATAAACCCTTTGCAATGTCGTTCCAACGGTCAAGAAGAGGTTAAATATAAAAGTAAGCTTCATGGCGCTGACATGTGACGCAAGCACGACTGCACCTGTACGTGAGGGCGTACTGCACGCCTACATTTGAGTCCTTCCCGGCATGGCCGTGGGGCCTGGAATAAATCTACCTGTCCGTGTGGTCCGGCGGACGGTACAAGTTCGGCAGCAGCGCTACCACGGTCAAGCAAGCAAGCGTTCTTGTACGCAACACTTATGCGTGCGAGAGACCTTCTTTACTTTCTCTCGGAGGCCTTTTCTATTATTCATCGCATGCAACGACAAAGTCTGACCTAGATCGAAATAAAATCGGCAAATACTGCGATTCAACTTCTTCCATTTCCCCGCATTTTGAGTGAGCAAACGTCCTAGGAGCACTACTTTTTTTATTTCCCCAACCCTCCCCCGTAATAATCGATTGTCCCACTTTTCGATAGAGCCGCCACCAAGAATGAGGTCAGGAGTCTTTTTGCACTTTTACGGCTACTTCGTGCGTGCAGCGCGCTCTCCAACTTCTACGGCGCCGCAGCAGTTCTGCAATGCATAACTTTAGTGCTGAAGCAAATAATAGATTTCGTGCAGTACTTGCGTTTTTTTTTTCGTCATCTTCAACGGTATCAACGAAGCTTTGCGCTTGAAGATTGTCTTCAATGCTACAGAGTTGCTTTTTTATCCCAGCACATTTTCTCGAGGTCACCAAGTCACTTAGTTTAACTGCGGTTCAAGCGAGAAGACGTCATGCATAAAAGATGCAACTGAACGTGTAATCAAGGCCTTGTACGTACGCCATACGCCATTTTTTGACTCCAGGTCCCTCAGCAGTGCACGTGTGTGCGTGTGTCTGTCTGTGTCATTGATTGTTACAGCCAAGGCACCAGCAAGCCACTGCCACACACGCACCACACACATGCTGGCAGTCATAAAAGGAAGGAGCACCCACGGCAATTTCCCTCCCTCTTACCGCAACCAGTCAGTGCAATACAGGGTGGTTAAAACTTGATCCTTTGGTCCAGACGAGACGCGAACGCAGTCAACATCGAGCCCGGACAATTCCAGGTGTTGTGACAGGTTTCAGATATTGTCCTACTTTGCTGTGCACACCCTGTTGGGAAGAAAAAACCTCCCCAGAAGGGGAAAATTGACGGCTGCGCGCGCGCTAGCTCGGCTGGCAGCTACAGCTTGTGTACTGTACGCATTACATACTACGTACGTATACACTGTCGGAGTCTGCACTTACGTACGTAGAGGGACGACCGAACTTTTTTATCGTCAATTCTCTCAGTGGTGGAGGAATCAGTCAGGCTCCCGTCATGGCCACCGCCGCAACTAAGAGCGACCGGAAGACCTCGCGCAAGCTCTCGGTCGACGTTCACAGGAAGTTGTCGGCCATCAGCAACTGTTCGGATGTGTCCAACATATCCTTCAAGCTGGGAATGGATCCAGGAGAGTTCAAGTCCACTATCAGCAACATTCTAGGTCAGTTCAGTGCATCTGGAGTGATGCTGGCGCATGCAGCAGGGTCATGGTTATTTAGCATGTGGTCAGGTCAGGCCAACTTGACAAGGCCGTGTCACGTACACGGTTGGGCATAAGTTCTGTCCCATCACACTTGATGCTACAACACACCTGTACAGTATTGTAATGCGTATGTGCTTGATCAACTTAGTTCAGCTTGTGCATCTGAAGGTTGCAAAGACATTGAAATCTCCAGGCACTGAAGACAGCTCTTCGGGCTCAGTGGGAGCAACTTCCGCAGTCAAGAGTGCGTGTCACGGTCAATGAAGTGTGAAATCGACTTGATTGCGTTGCACAACGTGACTGTGGTCACATGGAATGAAATTTTGTTCACGTTCAAACATCATATTGTTATAAGTGATGCTTTTTCGTTCAGTACTTCAGAAAATGTTGAAGATGTGCAATGGGGCAGAACCTGCGCCGATCCCTGTACAGTGACATGATAAGCTGACACACCCTGTCTGGTTACAACCCCCTGATGGAAGCAACCTTGTACGTACTATGTACTCGCGGATACGCTATAAGTGTAGAGGACGACGCCACCATTGAAAGCTTGCAATGACGACAAACAGGAATACAGTACTAAAGAAGTGTGCCTTGTAAGTGTGCCCTAACCAATATGCATAATGATTTTCGCATATACTGATGCAGAGCTAGACGTAGGCGACGCTTGGGAACTGGAGTCTGAAGACGGAATGAGTCTCTACGGAGATGACCCCGAGATTGGCGAAATCGTCACCATCAATGTGGACAAGCGGAAGTCCTCGACCGGATCACAAGTATCACTTTCGCGGTAAATTAATCTGACTTACGAATAAAAGTTACTCTCCATTGTTAGGTTTCCTGCGATTCCTTGGACAGTGCCGAGGATTTCGAGGCGGTCAAGGTCGACCTGTCGTCCGTAAAGAGCGCCATCACCTTGTATGAAAGGCACAAGAAGATCTCACTGTCGAGAGTCGTGGTCAACAAGCCGGACAAACTCGGGAACATCAAAGAATAACGAGCGGGAAAGAAGTTGCTAGGTTGCGTGAATACGGACGAGATTTTTCCTATGTCCTCGCCAGTATCACTTATGGAGCTGAGTGCTACCCTCCTATGTCATACCCAATGTCCTATCATCAAAGTCATCCTCATTTTCTTTTCTACCCTTCGTTCTCCTTCTCTACAGCAAGTGAAAAATAAGTTATATTTCGGGGATCCCTGGTTTCATTCAGCTCCGGTCATCCTATTCCATCAAAACCTTAACTGTCCGTCCAAAGAAGAATTGTGCCGTCTACTGCCACCTGTCTAACTATAATTACATGTACAGTGGTCGCATGTTACATATACACGAGAAAGAAGCAAGTAATTTGTAAGAGGCGGTCGCTGGCTTAACTCTACTGCCCGAATTGGGCGGAAACACTTTCCTCCAATCGAAAGTATGTCCATAGCCTGTGTACACTCGACTGCCCGAGCAAGTCCATAGACTCGTCAGTCGTCGTTAATTCCATCGGACAGCAGCGGAAAATTCCAGCCAGAAAAAAAAACTCTGCGGGAAGCGAGCGAACGAGCGAGCGAGCGAGTGGGGTGGCCAAATTTACGACCCCCTTCACTCTGTCTTGTGCCGACTCCTCTCCTACCCCACTACGACGCACATTCAGCACTGACTGCAGCAACGTGAACACGACGTGCGAGTTTTGCCCCGAAAAATCCACAGAGACTCGTGGTCAAACGCTCTTAGTCGCAGCTGCCGCGGGAGGAGATGCATGAAAAAAGGAGAGTGTCGTTGCATGGAATCAAGTGGGTCTCCAGTTATCAAGTCTGTTCAGTCCAAGGATGTCTTTCAGATCAGATCGCTGGACAAGCATGATGACTGATTTCTGAAAAATTTTCCTCTTGAGCTTTCTGAGTGCGAGCGACCGAGTCAACGAACCTCTCTGTCTCTGTTTCTGTGTGTGTGTGTGTGTCTCACACACACACGCACACACACCACACTCACACATATATACAAACATACCAAGATCTCTGACGGAGGAGCGATGACAGCCTCTGATGTGGCTTTGAGAAGGAGGAGGAGAAAAGGTACTCGGAGCAGTAGCAGTGGTGGCAGTCGCAGACAGCAGGAACACTAGAGTTGAGATTAAGTTTCGCCTCCTCCCTTTCAATCAGCACAAATTCTTCGCCCTTGCCCATTGTTCGGAGCACAGCCACAAAATGCCTTTGACCACTTACATAAATCGGCAACAACAGAAAGAGGAGAGCCGCCCTTTTTTCCTGCCCTGACACAATAAATGGCAACCACCACTTGTATGCACGAGCGCACAAAAGTCTCATTGCTGCCCCCTCCAGCTTTAGTAGATTTCTTGGAACCTTACACATATAAAGGAGACCTGACTGTGTGTATACCTTCTCCCTGAGGTTGCCAGGTGCTTATGTACGTACGGAGGACGTACCGGGTGGCGCAGGGTTCTTAGAATGTTTCTTAACTTAGACAAGATCATTCTGGAGTCGAAGCGGAAGAGATAGATGAAGACGCTTTTTAGCACTTTTTGAAGTATTCTCATCACAGATTTTACTTCTAGAACATGCCTCCTTCAGCGGCAACGCTGAAGCACTTTTGGGTGATGGCACTTTTCAAAAGCTTTGGCGTACTGTGGAGCAAAGTTGATTTTGAAAACTGACCTACGAATCGTGAAACACCCTGCACAGGGTGCGGCCGGCAAATCGATCACTTTAAATTTCGCTCCTTGTGTGCGCACACCCACACATACGAGAGTTCTCGGCGTAATCACTTATGTCACCTGAAGGCCACAGGTCTGCGGAGGCTTCCCCATGCAGCACGTGCCGAAAAGCCTCGTTGCGCCACAGCCTCATCTCCGAAAACGCAACACTTTTTTCTCGTTGAGCGTCTCAAGTGCACGAGTGATCGATTTGGTAACCGCACCCTGTATCTACCCGTGTCTCTATATATACCGGTATAAAGCATAGTAGTACACACATGTGTGGAAGAGCACATGCTACACAATCTCAGAGGAAATTCTGTTACTATTGTGCTCTACGTATGCATGTATCCCTCCTCATTTTTGCGTAGAACTGGCGCAGTATAAAGGAAGAAATCTTCCCTCGTCTCGAATTGGGCACAAGGGGTGAATTTCATTTTCTCCTCTCCTCTCCTTATTGCTCGCGTGTTATACATACACGGAGGGAAATAAAGACGCTTTCTTTCTTTTCTTCTTTCTTCTCTCTCCCATTCCTTCATCTGTTTTCTGGTGAGTGAGAGTGGGGCTGCTGCTGTTGCTGCTGCGTGAGGATAGAGCAAAAATTCAAATGTGTGAGTGTCTCTCTCATCTTTCCGAGTTCTCGCCGAAAACCGGGGAGGAGAGGCAAGAAGTAGAAGAAGGGGAACGGAATTTTGCGATCTTTGATGGCTCCATTTGGGTCGGAAGAAAAGAGCAAGGGAGGCAGGCCTGAATAAAGCAGAATAATCGCGGCGAACATCGGTTTCTTTGTGGCAGACAAGTGCACACACACACACACACACACACACACGCAGACAGCGCAATAGCTGATGTGAAGAGAGCAATTTTGCCAGTCCTTTGTTATCTAAATAGCCGTGCAAGGGAAATATGACTCTCATCATCGCACTTTTAGAAATGGAAGGGAGGAGAAACGTCTTGAGGTGGGACAACAAAAGCAAAGCACCACTCGAAATCTGCCTTAATCAGCCAAATTTCGATGAATAGCTTAGATGAGAAGGAGGAAGAAGAAGTGCCGATTTCGTTTCACCGCCCTAGTACTATAAAGGGAGAACAGTTCCAATCCCAATGAAAAAAGAGAAGGAATTTGTTCCCAAAGACCCGCTGTTTGGAATGTTTTTTTCGTCTCTTCTTTCTCTTCGTCTCTGATCTGGATGTGAAATCAGTTTGTCCACATTTTTCTCCCCCTTCAGAAACTTGCCCCGCTGCACGATTGACACAGAGATTCCAGAGGAGAAGTCAACCAGAGAGGTTTAAACATTGACGTCGTCCATTCCGCATCATTGGTTCCAGAAATGACTGTTGAGTCTCCTCAACACTTGACCGAGCTCGAGGCGCGAATTCTCTGTAAGTTGAGTAGCGCCAATATGCACATGTTGGCAGGTGTAAACGGACATGTGGACTGACGCATCCTGCACATATGTACTTGTAATGTCTTGTATGTGCCAAGTCTTTGGAACTGGCGCCGTGTCAGTTATCGGAAGAGCAGGCAATGAATATCATTACTAGGCTCAGCAGCCAGCTTGAGTGAGTACGCGTGAGCGAAGAGCATCACACGAGTCCTCCTCGACGATTAGAATATATGAAGAGCGAGAGAGACTTCTTGAATAATTTGTCAGTCACATGATGCACTCTGAGAGTCGATATACTTACGGACGTACGCAAGTAACTTGCTGCAATTCTAAGTGCAACAGAGTGCAGAACTTGTGTCAGCTGCATAAGTCAGTGACGTCAGCGATGACACTGGCAGCATTGCACAAGTCAGTCAAGTTGCAGATTTTACATCTTCACGAGTTAATTGGTGAGAACGCTCAAGTCAGCGTGTGGCTTCTCCAAGCAGTTAGAAACTTGTATTGACGGTAAAATGTTGCCAGTTCAAAGTTGTAATGAGACGTCAGGGCGTCTATTAATCGTACCATATTGGTTTCTTGTGGGCGCAGCTACGAAACTGATGGCACCCGTTTATTCTACGCGCGGCCTCCCGTTTTGGACTTAATTATCCGTGTCAAACTTTTTACAGCCTCAGTCTGCGTTCAGGCCCCCCTGCTTATGCGTGCAGTACAGGATGGATGGGGGTGTTTTCGATCGAAGGGCAGCAAATTTCCATCATGTTGTACTCGTAGATCCCCCACCAGGAACCCCGGGGAGTGCCTGGTGGGTGGAAGAGTTGAAAAAATATCCCCGATCGATGAGAGAATGCTATCTGACAGGATCGGCCGTGGCAGCTCGCGTGCGTCTACGTACGTACTTATAGGGACGTCGAGAAAAGCAGCTGCGAGCTATAGTCTGAGTCGTGTATGCGCACGAGCGAGAAAGACAGCGTGTACCTACGTACCTATCTATCTATCTATCCTCGGAAGAACACACGCGCACACTCACTCACTGCTCTGCGTGTGCGTCTCAACGCCCAAAAGAATATGAGCTTGCCTGGCATCTCAACGATTCAGTCATAAATCCCAGTGCAATCTGCTGATCCTACTTCCGACGCTTTCATGCACTTGAAGGAATTGTTAGCGTTGCGATTTTTCAAGCCTGCTTGGCTGAGAACGGAGAAGGAAGGAAGGAAGGACGACGACGACGACGACGACGATGACGAAGGAGAAGACGAAGAAGGTGCGTGGGTGAAACAGAGCCTGGGAGGTCTGATGATCTCACCCAGTTTCCTGCTGGGACAAATTATGAAGAACGAATTACTTCTTCTTGTCCACCTGTCTGTCTGTCTGTCTGTCTGTTCTGTCTCCTGCTCCTCCTCTTTGCCACCCACATCGGCAGATCGCTCAATTTCTTGCTCTCCAAGTGTCAGAATGTCTAATTGAAATCTTGGCGCATTAATAGAATCTTTGGGCAATCTTTGAGCCCTTCCCCATTTTATTGCTCTTTCTCTCTCTCTCTCTCTCTGTCTGATTTACTTCTCCACGCTCATTTCGGCTGTTTTCCTTGGGTGTGGTGGTTCTGCTGTTATCTGCTGAAGAGAATGGAGGCAATCTTACTGCATTTAGAGTGAGTCCACGGCGGCCCCCAAGACTACTACACGGCCACTTGTTTTCATCTACTCTATTGTTATGGATATTTACGGTCGCCACTGCGTCCTCAACAAACCCACTGCTCGAGAACAAGCTGTATTTTTGTCCCCCCTCAGCTTCTCCTCCCTCCATCTCCTTTGAACACAATTGCGTAGCCAATTTCACTGGCTGAGAACGCACGAGCTGATGATCATAGGAGTCCGCTGCCCACTGAACAGACCCAGATTTCCCGGGGTGGTTACTTTCCAATGATTGGGTTTGCTTCAAAGACGCCAGAGAGGCGCTTTTTGTCTTCTCAGTTTGAGATGCTCTTACAGAACGTACACATACATTCAAACATACAGCAAACAGTTCGTACGTACATGTATACAGAGGCATGTAGACGTGCGTATTCAGCTCTGCTAGGCATACATACATATGCGTACGTACACGCATCCAGTACACAAGTATACCTACATACACCAGGGCAGGGGGCTTTGTCGAGACTCGCGTGATTGTTCTTCTTTTTCCGCAACCTCTCTCACAAGTTGTGCGATGCAAAGCTCTTAAAAGCGTTGCTGTTTATCACTTTCCGAGATCTCATTTACGAAAGGGTGTGAGACTCAGGCAATTACTCATTCTGCCCCATCTTGCACCCCTGGCAGAGGGAAAAGGTCGGTTCATCGAGTCTCTCAAAGGTTTCTTCCTACGGAGAAATGCAATTTAATGTGAGAACGAACCCGCGTTGTAATGCATTCCAATGTAAGAAATTAATGGTTATAGTCTTGTTGCTGTCATCCAATGAGCTGCTACAAGTGCCTTCACCCTTGGGTTATTTTGCCCAATCCCCAATGCACCAAAGGCTAGAATTTTGCAGTTTGCACTGCGCAATATCGCACGTGCAGTATTCGGATGTCATGAGTGCCAGAAGTCCAAATTCCGTCCCTAGTGCCACTGTCCATGGCTCCTACTGCACTAAAATTCCTTTACAGTTGTGCTCTTACCTTCTACTATCTAATTCGTTTGAGAATAGCTTACGAGCAGGTTTCGTTAGCTCTGCAACCTTAAAAGATAAAACAAAACAACCACATATTGATCGATAGCCTGAAAATGAACTAGCTTCTCTGAAGAAGGTGTGCGTGCCTGAGTAACCTCTACATGGGAGAGACTTAAGGCTCTTAAATTTGTGAAGACCAGAGGAGGACGTTTGAAATCCAAGTGTTGGATTGTCGTTGTTGGCGATGTGCTTTTCATAATTACACTTTTTTTTAATGAGGTGTTACTTAAATTAATAGTCTCAATTTTCCTGTACGTACAAAGTATATACGTACGGACGTGTGCACATTCCCAGTTGTACTTGTATGTGCGTGCAACTTGGCGTTATTGCATAGTATTGTATGAGCCACGAAAGACATCCACAGAACGGCACTCCGCGGCTGAACCGTCCCAAGATGAGCAATGACCTTACCCAAACATCAATCGAACACGACTCGCAGGGGGTGGCGAGCTATTTGCTCACTTCACAAAGTTCCCCTAGGAAAAATTTACAGACGCCAGAGTCCTTCGATGTCGTCAACCTAACGTCCATTATGCCTAGGATTTTTGCGCCATATCTTCCCAGAGTAGCATAGAAGCCCCCAAGGGGAGAGAGTCATCCTTGGAACGCAACATCGCGCCATGAATATGTGACAATGGAATGTAAATGTGAGAATTCCCACCAGGTCACCTCTCTTAATGCATGTGAAAGAAGCTCTCTCACATTTTCTTTTTCCCCGAGGACTGGGGGAATAACAGCAGAAGCAGCAGCACCGGTTTCACTCCGTCAGACACCTACAAAGTGCTCTTTGCCTCTACAGAAGAGGGTGGGGGAGGCTGGACACAATAATTTAATGAGAGCGCCCAATTGAGCCACCAATGACACGCTGGGTCAGACCCAATTAACCACCCAGATCAAGATATTTCCTCTCCATCTGTCACTTTGACAAGCGACCGAATTTCTCGCTATTATTGATGGTGCTGCTGTGGCAGCCGTGATGGTGGCTGCTGACGACGACGACGACGTCGACGTCGATGGACACTTTTCGCTTTCAACTTTGCCGCACCTCTTGTGCCCGCGAACGCGCGTGTGTGTGCAGCTGCCTTTGGATGAAGAGGGAGACGGACACTTTCTCACTCAAGTGACAGAGTGGGCAGCAACACACAGAGATTACCTACCACAGTCAGCAGCGAATGTCTTCTTTTGGTTGTTAGGAGAGGTGCCACAGAGCTCTGCAACTACCGACAATTGGGCTCCCTTCCTTTGATCTTAGATTGGCCAAGAGTCTCCGAGGATTGGTGTTTTAGAGGCTGGCGTCGTCTATTTTGCCAGCGGCCGGGGAAATATTTGCACAGCATCCATCAAAACAGGTCGATTTCATTTCGACAAAACCAAAATCACCTCCTTTTTCCTCTGTGTGAAGCGAGACCCTTTGATCAAAAGACCGTTTCCGGAGTGGTGGTAATGGGGCCCTCACCTAATGACTGGTCAGAGTGAAAACAACCGGCGTTTTGACTCTCAATCTTTGTCCAAAGCTACGCAAGTCTTATCCAAACATTCGCTACTCTTTTCTCGACAAATGCTTTGCTTTTCTCCTCTTTTCGAGACAGTGCCAGAGCAATATGTCATTAACTGTTTAGCAGTCACTCCGGCATGTACTGTACGTATACATGTACGCAGTAGGTACATACGATGCGTATGTGTATTTGCCCCCATCCTCTGCTTTTGCTTTGCAGCTGCCAACCCCCCGTAATCAGAAAATCCATTCGCCCCTTTGTAGCGGCTCTCCTCAGACACGTTTATGTACTTCTGATTGGTTGTCTGCGCGTACAGACAGAGTCGCCGCATGTCTCTACACTATGTAAGTACGTGCGCGGAAACACCATTTTGGCATTTCTGTGTGAGTCACCGAGAACAGAACAAGCAAGATCCTAAAAGTGGACGGGGCTGGCGAGTGGAAATGAACTCTTTGTCCTTGATGACCAACGTATCCGAGCTTGGGCTTATCAGAATTGTGTCATGCCTTCAGAGTTTTACATGTCAACTTTGATTGTGTCGTGTACGTGCTCATAAGCCATTGCAGGGACTCTTTTTTGCATTCTGTGCACAGTCCATTATACAATGTTTCGTCGTCACTGCCATAACACGTTTATTACTACCTGGTACAAACTCGCATTGTGAGGAAATAATGTCAGTAAAAAAAGAAAGAACCGACGCTCACAGAGCTTGGGGGGGGGGGGGAGTTTCCACGCTTATCACCCCCCCCTCTATCGGTCCATCCATCCGCCCACACGCGGCTGTTTTTTACCTCTGTGTGTGTGTCTTTGCAAACAATGGCAAAAAAATCTTTCTGCTCCTGTCTCACGCTCTCTGTCTTTCCTCCTGACTGATGGTGCATTAACATCTTTATCTCTTAACAGCCATTTAGGGGGTCGTTATGGCGGGGTGGCCCAAGAAGATAGCAGAAGGCTTGGTTCTACTACGTCCCCACCCCATCTCTGCGCTTGTCAGTCATTTCGTGACTCGAGTGGACTACATAGACAACTCACTTGTGTTGCAACTCGGGGAGGAAAATGTTGAAAGGGGGGGGGAGGTTAAGGGCTTGGAGCGCGCTCACACGTGCGTGTGTAGGGCCAGGTCTGACAGGAGTGTTAAAGAAGTCTATACCTTTTTGGGCGTGGAGGCACCAAATGATTTATCCCACGGATGAGATATGCAGAGTTGTGGGCGCTCATTTATTCTGGGTAGGGACTGGTGAGCAAGCAAGATCGCTCTCTAAAAGAAAACTTCATCAATCAGTTGTCACTGTGGGGTGGAGTGGAGGACTTGGACGGGCGGCAGAGAATTTTAAGAGGAGGGTTGACAATCGTCTGGGGGCGGCCAGAGTTTTCCATTTTGACGCTTCATTTGCTCCGTTTCAGTTTTCGCTCGCTCCACAGTGTTGGCACATCTTTGTACTTCCACACGTTTGCACACACGCACTCATCGGGAGTTTCCTTAAATCATTGGCTTTTGTGTCACCGTCCCCCGAGTGAATTCCCTCGCCCTCCCGGCCTCTCCGGGGCAGGAAACGAGAGGAAAAACTGTCTCATCTCTCTCGATGAATGAGTTGTGCTGCAGGGGCAAGCAAAGGACTTTTTTTTTTCCTCGAAACATCTGCGCATTTCCCGTGAAAGAGATCTGGCTTCTAACGGCGGAGCAGCAGAGCTTTGGCCGCTTAAAGGTGTTCCACTTGGGTTGCATCGTGAGCTGATGCATCATTTTGTGCACTTCCCGCCAAGTTCGTCTTGACGACGACGACTGTGGACCCGTTCCTAGGACCTGTTTCTTGTTGGCTCACACTGCATTCTGCATGTCGATGTACGATTAACTAGCGGGTGAGACAACAGCCTCAGCGAGGTAGCAGCCGAGCTACTTCTGACAGGGAGGTAGCAGCGTGACAACGACGAAAGATGTGTGTACTCTTAGGTAGGGGCTGTGGCTGTCACAGCAGCGTGATGATAACGCTAATACTCCGTGGCACATTAGAGGAGGGCGGCCACCACGCACGCCAGCCGCGTCGCTGACGCCGTCCTCTGTCTCTGTGTACTTGTGGCAGAGGGACATGATGGCGGCCGATCAGTCCAACACGCTGGAGTCGCTCTTTCAATGGACGCGCAAAACTCTTTCAGTCTGGGCCAAGAGGTCAAGTGGGGTCGATATCGAGGCGGCGGGATAACGAAAAGAGAGAGCTCTTTCTTTCTCTTTATAATCGCTACATGAGTCGGCGTTTTCATCCTCTCTCTCCAGAGTCTGTAATGGTCCGGTTGGTTTCGGACAAAAAAGAATCGCCATGAGTGATTCCCGGTCTGCGTCTGGTCGGGGTTCCACACTAGAGCGCCCGGGGCCGTGGGGGAAGGGGAAGGCGAAGTCGGAGGCGAAGTCGGGCGCGCGCGCTTTTCAGCTGCTGCCAGCCAGAAGAAGAAGGGAACAAAATAAGCACTGAAGCGGAGCAGCAGGAGCGAGACGGACGCGTGCACGCATCTGCCTCGCTCAGTCCAGCTCTGGCGTCAGCTCAGTCAGTCTTGTGGCAGCGGTGGACGCAGAGACGGTGGACGACGGAGTCCGAGCCCACCCTCATCGTTTCAGGTGCATGCGTGTATGACGAAATGACCAGGTGAAGGAGACTGAAAAGCCACTGCGTGAGAGAAGTGAGCGAACAAGAAGAAGAAGACGAGCAGTAGCAGCAGCAACAACAACAAAGAGTAGGAAACGTTTGGGCACGTTCACAGTCGCGCTCTTGCCTCGTCTGGAGAACAAGGCCATGTCCGGGAGGAGCACCGACGTCGTCGGGGGCAGGAAGAGGTGAGTGACTTCAGTCTTTTTGCACACGTTTTCGTTCTATCCTTTTCCTTGCTTGTCTGTGTCAAGAGTTGAGCCGTCTTCTTCATGGGCACCCTCGCTCCCACCAGCGTCATTTTCTTCGTCTGTAAATTATTCAGGGATGAGGCAAAATGGGCCCCTTCTCCGTCGGTCGGACGAGCAACTTATGGGGCGGGCGGATGATGATGGCGTCGTCGTTGGCAGCGGCGGCGGCGACGTCGTCGTCATCATCATCGTCGGGCACGTCGTCGGCTTTCTCTGGCGCGGCCATGGTGGCCCAGCACACGGGCGTGTGCGTGCAAACACTGAGACCATAATTTTGACTGCACATAACTATCGGCTCCTCCCTAGCGTCCGACGCTTGTATGGACGTGTGCATGATGTTGACAGAAGTCGCCACCAGGTTGCTGTGGCCCGTGAACAGCTCGTTCTATGCTATCTCATGCAAAAAAGAGCCCCGGCCTTTCGTCCCAAAGTTTTCTCTGCCCTCTTCCGTATCTTTCTTCCTGTTTGAGTGGCATGTGAGCGCCAACATTTTGACGCACTTGTCAAAGTTTTGGCCGCGCGGAAAACTTTCCTCGCTCGGTCGCACAGGAAAGAGTAGGAATAATGGAAAGGGCATCTTTGGCGGATATCTCTTCTCTCTCTTCTTTTGCCGTGTTTATCTATCATTGCTCTCCTTCGTCAGCTTCGTCAGGAGCGTTCTCAACGTATGATGCCTTTTCTTCTTTTGCGTGTGAGGAGGCTATGAAGAGATTCGGGGTGGGATCGAACCCGCTCTGTCTGCCCGCAGCCACGATTGATGTATCGACTTGGTCAGCCAAGAGGAAGATGCAATTCAGATTAGCGGAGAGAGAGAAGCAGCCAAGAAAAAAGGCTTTGCTATCGTCGTCGAACGTGCTCCGCGTACTGAATCGTGCACGCGTGGCTGAGGTGGTGTCACGAGGAAGAGAGAAGCAAGTAAATGATCATGACTGGAACTGGACGCAATAAGCTGGAGAGAGAACAAAAAGAGAGAGTGGTTGGTAAATCCAGTAACGCCCCCCCAAAAAGAAGCGATTAAGCTTGTTCTTCTTCGCTCTTGCTGACCAGACCGTGACCTGCCAGGATCAGCTCCAGCTTCAGCCGCCAGTGATCAGGTCAAGGACATTTCCAGATTCGTATCTCGCCGCTTCCATTGGGATTTGTTTTGGACAAATTGAAATATTTGTCGCGGAGGAGGGGGGGGCGAAGAGAGAAAAAAATTGATTTAGCACGACGACCACGACGACGACGCCCTGAAGATCGTCGGGGGCAGTAAATATTTGAGTCCAATCGCTCCTCCGGGGGCAGACAGGACTGCTTGGGCTGGCGGACAATGGTAAATGAACTTGAATTCAGCTACTGTCTTTTTTCATTGGTGTCGAGCGGCATCTCCAGCGTGTCCTAAACACATGCATAGCGCAGCACACGCAAGTACGGAGACAGACAGACAGATCTCTTTGGAACAAAAAGAAGAAAGAAAAGAAAAGACTCAGGGGCAAAAATGTGTCCGCTCGAACAAAGCCCAAGAGTGGCTCCTCCGGTACGTTGGAAATGTGGAGAAAGAATAATGGCCTCCTTCTCTCTCGCCCTGTTCCAGCCCATTTTGCTCATTGGCCGTTGAAGGGATTCGGTGGTCATGAGGAGTGGCTACTCCACGTAAATGCACCCTGATCCTGTATTTACGCTCAGAGCTGGCACTTGGAAACACTTTTTTCTTTTCCTAGAATTGTGTTGCTCAAGTTCTCCCCATTTGACCCCCCTCCAAGTCTGATGACTTTCTTGGTCTGCCCTTTGTGTCCCATTGATCAGCGTTATCCAGGCTTTTTTTTTTGATCGTGCTTTTGCCAGGAGAGCTGCTGCGTTGTCCGTACCCTGTAGTAGCTCCTGGTTTGGTCCCCCACCTCCCCCCTCTTTCTCACAGAGCAGTGCTTATCCCCCCTCGTTAATCTCTGTCAGTAAAAAGGGTCCTAAAAGCCGATTCCCGGAGTTGACAGCGTGCATCTTGAGGCTGTGACAAGGTAGTGATTGTGTGTTGGTCTTCCTCACCAAAAAATTTCGTTTGTAGAAAAAAAAACCTGCTGGGAGCCAAAGAAAAAAGTTTATGTGAGTGCTTCTGAAAGACCTTCCACGCCACTTGAATTCCTCTACCCCAGAAAGATTCATCCTCGGCCGGAGAGCAACAAAATGGTGCACAAACAGGCGGGATTGGGCCTATGACTTTTTCTTAAAAAAAAAAAAAAGATCCCGCCTATGTGGTGATCCAGTTACCCTACGGGACAGCCCGGAGACATCGCTACGGGTTGCCCGAGGGAGGGAGTGGGATCGATTGTTCTTCAACCTCTAGTATCCTTTCTCGTTCTCTGTCAGTAGAATCCTTGAACGTGCTCAAAGTTGCCCCCAGAACAACTCGAAGTCGGATGCGAGTTCATTTCATGAGGATGCCGTGGGCGGCGGACTCAGATTTATTCAGTTTTACTGATCGCTTCTCTCTTTCAGTTGACAAATGGCTGCTACTACTTCACGAACACGAAGAGGCGACAGCCTCGCCACTGTGACACTCATCCGGGTGTCTTTACTCTGGTTGTGGTGCTGTTCCATCAAGATGGCCTCTGCATACGATATGTGTCCAGACTTGTGCACGTGTGACAACCACCACCTAAAGGTCACGTGCATCAAGTCCGAGCTGGACTCCATTCCCAACACATTGAATCCGAGTCTCCAGACGTTGATCTTCAAGTACAACCCCGCCGAAACTGTTGGCGTTTCCTTGTCGTAAGTCAAACGAGAATAATAGTAATTATCCGTCTGCTCCGTGTACTCATATGGGGTATGTGACTCAATCATGGAAGAGGGCGTGCCTGACTTCTCGGGCTCCTCTCCCTATGATGTGAGTCGACAAAAACTTTTTTTTTCACGGCCAAATGTGAAGAAGAGAACTTGATTTGAGGGGAGAAAGACACTCAAGTTAGAATTCCCAGCACCCCGGTACTTTATTCTTAAACAGCTAAGTTGCAACACTTTGCCACTTCCTCGTGTTCTTCAGGTTCCTCACACAGCTGGTCACGGTTGACTTGAGCCACAACTCGATCTTGACGGTGAGCCCGGGAACATTCAAGAACCTGCGCAACTTGAAGATGCTCAAGCTAGAAGGGAACAAGATCAGCGGAGTGAATAATAAAACCTTTTTGGGTCCCTCAAACCTTGAGGTGCTGTCAGTGAAGAGCAACTTGATCGAGGTGCTGACAGACGCCACCTTTGTGAACAAACCAAAGCTCAAAGAGTTAGAACTGGGCAAGAATAGAATAAAACAAATTGACGATGATGCTTTCAAAGGTGAGAGTTTATCTTTATGAAGGCTGCAATAAGAGTGCATAATTTGAATGAAATCTTTTCTTAGGGTTGGAATCTCTCCAGATTCTTCGCCTGGAGGACAACCTGCTTTCGTCAGTGCCTTCCTCGTCATTCCGCCACTTAACTCATTTGGCGGAGCTCCACTTGGCTGGAAATCCTCTGACGAACGTGAGTGCTGGCGCCTTTACTCACCTCACCGCCCTCACTCTCCTGGACTTGTCGTCCAGTCGCTTGTCCAGGTTGAGTCCTGACTCCTTCAAGGGGCTCGCCAACCTTAGCAAACTCAAACTGGCAGATAACAATTTGCCCGTGGTGCCAGCCCAGAGCTTCAAATTCACTCCACGCGTAGAGTCCATTGATCTGGGACGAAACCCTTTCCAGGTAAGGAAGACATATACTGCAATGATTTCCTAGCATTTCTCTGTATGTGAATATGTCCATCGTTCTCTCGCTCCATCTGCGCACGTCTTTTGCAGACCATTCCTCGCAACTCCTTCAGCCGCCTCCATCGTCTGAAGCACGTGTACCTCTCCGGATGCGGTCGCCTAGAGTCTGTCGAGTCTGGTGCCTTCTTGTCCTGCGTGAACCTAGAGCACGTGGTCATCTCAGAGAACCGCGCTCTGGTCGCTATCGCCGGCGACGCCTTCGACCACGCTACGCCGATACTGCGGACGCTCGATCTCTCGGGCAACGGCCTCATCAGCCTCGACGCTGGCCTGGTTGATAGAGCTGCCAGGCCCGAACTCACGAGTTTATCTCTTGCCGATAACCCTTGGCAGTGCGACTGTGATCTTGCACCTCTCGTGGAGGCCGTTAAGAAACTGGAAGGTGTCATTGGCGGCGAGTGCTTTGCCCCAGCGGCAGTGAGACGCACGCCACTGTCGTCTCTGGCGGTGGCGCAGCTGAGCTGCGCCGTGCGCCACGAACCCTTGGGTGAAAGCGATAATCAAACGGTCGGCGGACTCTCGCCGACGGCTGTGATTGTGATATCGTGCGTGGCGGCGCTCCTGGTGGTGGCGACGATGACGCTGTTGTTCTTCTTCCTCCGTTGCCGCGGTGCAGCGCCCATCCGCGTGCCGCTTTTGGGCTGGATCAAGTCGCTCGACGATAGCGACATCGGCGCCAAGGGAGGCACATCTCGTCATTCGTCAGACCAACAGTACAGACAACCCTCGTTGTCATGTGACGACGACGAGCATTACTACTATGTTACGACGTTACAGAATCGACTGGCGGCCGGAAAGCACATTCCAGTCACTGAACTTTAGCAGCATCAATACTACTTTTACCTAGTAGGTGCACCGCGTTGTGATACTCAAGAGATAAAAAGCTCCTACCAAATAGAACATATGAATTACTATTTATACGGATACAACACGTGTCTGCTCCTCCCCACTGTTCTCCATGAAATGTCTTTCATATTTTTCTCCGTGGAGGATTTGTATTGCCTTGTGAGAATTGTATCCGTGCGCACATGAAAATAAACGTCGTTTTTAACCTTCATCCTACCCGATAAGGGCCATTACAGATGTTTTTTCTTCGAAGACGTTTCGGCCCGTGCATATTTGCACAGTGTGGTGACATTCCATCTTTTGTGAGAGGGGACAACACAGCGTATGGGGCTCTCACGATGGGTGGGCGAGCAATGACAAGGCCAGGGTGGATGACGCTTCAAAAAAGTGTCTTCCACGCAAGTCGACTCCATGTTGGACTCGTAGACACACATGGGCATGCCACACACGTTAGACTGCGGGAGAGGAAGACTTTGCAGAGTTGCTCTTGTTGTTCGGGACGGACGTGTACGTGTCGTTGCATGTCGCGCAGCAGGCACCTGGATGCCTTCCGTGGACCAGGTCTTTCTGAGGCGCGCCACCATATGTAAAAAAAAAACCCTTGCGTTTCCATTCCCATGTGCGTGTGTAACTGCGTGAGGGAGAGAAAGACTAAAACCACTTCTCCTACGTACACAGAAACCTGCCTACCTACCCTGCCTACTATGTATGCGTGCCACGGGAGGAGGGGCGGCTTCCAACACTGCGACACTGGATGTTATGTACCCAGAACTGGGGAGAAAAGTCCTTTGCCGCACTTGTTTCCCTTTTCGACCTGCCCTAAAGTCTGGTGTGCACTTAGAGAAAAGTATGCAAATAAGACGTGACCGGCAGACTTTCCAGCGGATTGGACGCTATAACACAAATCAGTGGAAGAGACATTTCTGCAGCGCCCTCTTCGTGTAACCTTGTCAATATCTATCCAATGCACTTTCTTTTCTTCCCTAGAAATTGCTTTCTTGGCGATGACGCCGTGGCCGACCCACTGGAGGGGGGGCACGGGGCCGAAAGGGTTATGCCCATTGTGGAGCGTGGCCAGATTACTCCAAGATGGAGAAAGAGGGACTACAGTAAGGGATCCTAAAGGGAGGAAGAGGTGAGTGTAGCATAGTGGCAGAAGAAAAAAAGACATTCGACCCAAATTACCCCTCTCTCTTCTTTCTGTCTGTTAGTAATACTTTCCCTTCTCTGTGAAATGCGACACCTCCGGCCAGTCCAACGAGTTAGCCGACAGAAACGCCGCACTTATCGCCACAGCTAAGTGAATATTTAACACGACGACCACGTCTGTCCGCTTTCGGCAGTGATGGCAAATTAGCGACGATGGAGGCGACTGAACGTGAGGTGATCGCGCGCTGCATAGGGAAACTGTTAGTGTCAGTGCAGCCTCAGTATTGGAGTGATTCGTACAGTGCGACATCAGTCTAGGCGAGCACCTACACCTACCAGAAGAGCAAGGCAACCACAGTGCATAAGAAACCGGTGCCTATACAAAAAGTGGCTTAATGTTTTTCCTTGAAATTGAGCCTGTCATGCTCATGCTCTGGTGGGGGGGGGAGGGAGGAAAAGTAGTAGCATGAGCTCATGCAAGCAAAGTTTGTTCACTGAAGAAGAAAGAGAATTTCCCTCTTCTCCAAAGAGTCTCATCGCTCATTTCCCTGCGTCGCCACCAACGTTGTTGTTGTAATTCTAAACCCTTTCGTCAATATTGGTGTGCAGAAGTTTACTCTGGGCTCTACGGTTTCTCTAAGAGGAGGAACGTGACTTTTCAATTTGCCAGCAGCTACAGCCAAGAAAAAAGGTAAGAGCAACAGTGGCAACGGCCTTTGCTTCGACCTATTCAAATTAGCATTTGTGAACTCAACCCTTCTTCATAAGGATTGCGTCGTTATTACCCGAAGACCTGAACTTGATTGCACTGATGTTGTCAGCAGTGCCACTGTTACGGTCCGCTTGTGTGCTCCTCATGGCCGGCCAGAAGGAGAAGGGGATGGAACGTCTTAAGATATACGGTAAAAAAGCATCATTTGATAAGCATCAGCTCTTGATGCTCTGCTGTCCCATGAACTGTAAATCATTGCCTCAGCTGCTGCCACGATTTAATCAAGCTCGTTGCCACGTGATTTACACCCTTCGTTATGCACACTGCAGGAGACCGTGCATTAATATCCACTCACTACGCCTTCCTCGTGCTCTCTCCCTACATGGAGGGGAGTAGGTACGTCCCTGCTAGGTACCTACATACGTATCCAGTGAGGGACGAATGAGTTGGAGGTGCCGCCGCTGCTGCTGCGGCATTTCCTAGGCTACGAGCCGAGCATGATGTGCATATCGTCTGCGCTCCCCGAGAGCTTTAAAGCTCCTGTAGTACAAACACGATCATTTCGTGGCCTTAACCGGGTGCTGTAACACGAGTCCATGGACCTGTCAGTCGGTGTGCGTACTTACGTACGGGCGTGTGCGTATGCAGTAGCCAATATTGACACACGTGTTGATCGCGTAAAAAAAGAAAGAAAATGCTAACCACACTGATAGTGAAGTTTTACACGCAATGTACAGCTGAACCCCAACTTATTGACGGGTCCTTATCTGAAAGATTGGGCTTCCGTAATCACCACGTGGAGGCAATTTGATGAATAAGTACATCTAGGAGGGTCACGCGAGCTCATTTTTATCTGATTGCCCGCAGAAGTGAAATCAACGAATTTAAAAATCACCTTTTCAAAGTTGATTTTCAGGAACTTTACTCAATATTCATTGCATCAGCTTTCTAACCGTTTACGGAGAAATTCGATGCCAAAAAAAGTTCAATTGCTGAATGATGGATGTTCGTACATTGGCACTGGTAGTGACTTAAGCAACTTCATTCAGATTTTTGACCCTGCATAAGTCAATCGGACGCTGAATCCAGTCATAGGTATTTCTAATCATCCTAAACAACAACGCAACAGAAGATCATTAGCTTTTTGCTGCCAACCCCACGTTCGTCATCCCTAAAAATCCACCATGGTCAGGGGAACTTTGTCATGATTGTAAGGCCCCAAAGGCTGCAGCAAAACATTGCCGAGGTGATGTGTTCTCTTCCATGCAGTCGCTGAAAAGTGGAACCTAAAATTTTACATTGTCAACTACGTTACAATTGCTTTTCACATGAAGTTTGTTCAGCATCATCGATAATTTAGGGATCAACTGTACGTCTATAGATAGATAAATATCTTGCTGGAGTCCCTCACCATAGAATGCAAGACCTTAGAAGTACCTAGTTCAACGTAATAAGTGCACAAACCAATCCTTCACTGGAAGTTTTCACTTATTCATCTGCCAATCTCCTGCTAGTTCATCTGCTGTGCGAGAACAACCTTAATTGTAGAGAAGGTTTTTCCCCGTAATGTGGAGATGTTTTTGCCCTCCGGCAGCAGAAGCCACAGCCAAAGTGGCAACAACAGTTGTGAGTGGCCAGTGGTTTATTCTATCTACCCAGACATAGCGATGAGGGTGCTCGCTCGCGCGTCCTTGAATCTTTTGGCGGTGAGGAGGGGTTTATTATAACGACGCAGCAACTACGTCGAACTCATCATGTTCTGCACAAAGGAGGAAAAGGGGGGGGAGGGGAGTGGATGGGTTACTTGCTCAGCTCAGGCAGAGGCTCCACTTTGTGCTCCAGCCGTCGAAAGTTCTCCGGAGAAGTGCACTTCTGCTTCTTCCAGGCATAGCGCTCCACTTTCTGAAGACTAGGACACTTCTTAAGGTGCGCTCACACGAGCGACGTCTCCGAAGCAGTCGCTGGCGCGCTTGAAGATTTCGTCCACGAATCACTCTCTTCACCATGCATGTCAGGATCGTCAGAAGACAAGTTTATATGCATCCTACTGTTAGTGCAAGTATACAAGTGTAGGTATGTGTAAACTTTTCTTGACTACATTACTAAAGTGAGCCCTTTGAGCTACAAGACAACGGTGGATTTTCATAGATTCCTCCGTATCACTCACGCCAAGTTTCAGAATTACACATCAGCACGTTGTTGTACACCTAACGTTCTAACGATGTTCTACGTAGTGCACCAACTCCTGGAGCCGGGCACTCGACTATACGAATCACGCTGGGAGCCGTGCAATTGATCCTTATAAAGCGGGTGATTCTTACGTGAGGAAAATAGCTCCAAGTCCCTCAATTACACAGAATAGTGATGGATTTCACCTCCACCGGACTGTGCACAATGAGAGTCTTGCTCTGCCCTGCTCCTGCTTGTTTGCTCCTCTTCACAATTTTTATATCGATCGAGAGAAAAAAAAATCGTGCTGAAGTGGCAACCTCACATTTGCAAGAAATTTTTCAGTTGCAAAGGACCAAATTCAGTCGCAAGCAGGGGTCCAAATGCACGGGAATGGCCGAAATAGAATGCGCAAGGTGTGGCAGCACTTTCTGTACTGTAGCCACGAAGACCAGTGATTCCCTTAAGCGGGAAATGATTCTTGCAACCAACCAGCAAAATTAAAGTAGTAAAACTTTGGAACCGGATGCACCAATTGATTCTAATATACAGTTAATTCTTATAACCATGATTCTCATATCTGAGTCCCATTGCTGTGCTGAGCCGTACCTAATGCAAAATTGTTGCTTTACTTTCAATTTTTTTTTGTGCAGAGTGAAAATATTTTCGAACCGAATCAGCGGAAACGACTATATTTTCTGGAAAAACGAAGACTCTTGTATTTTTTCTACAAAATTTTCTGCTAAACCTAATGGCCCTGCACATATATCCTCAAAGTAACTATTGGCTGCAAAAACTGCAGTGTCTGGCTGCAATGTGCGCCACAGGTTCCTCCTTTTGACTGAGGTTTGGACCTCGCCTTGATTGTCCTTGGACTCCTTGGACAACATACATAAGGTCTCGGACAGGTCAAATCACCCCAGTGAAAACTCGACGAACTGAGTCCTGCGATGCGACCAGGCAATATAAAGTGAGGACCGCTCGGCACTGACATGGAGACACTCACAAGTTGAGCAATTAACTGTGTTGCCAGCAATTTATGCACTTGCTGAGTTTGGTGCACATTTGATTACTCCTATTTCAAGCTGTCCGAGAGAAAATTGAGAGGAGGAAGGGTAGGCAACATTATCGTGGCAACGACGAAGCCTGCATTTTGCAGCCTCTACGTGGGCGTCCGTCGAAAACTACACCATGAGTTTTTGCCCCGTTAGCACTCACAAGGAAAAATGCACATCTTGTGGTGCCTCCAGCAACGTTGACGAAGCACGAGCTTGCATAAAAAGGGATTTGGCATATTTTCCCCTCTTCTTGGCGACTGTTTACGACCACGACTCGTGCAATTACTGCCACTTTCTTTCTGTCAAGCTCCAACAGTGCATGAATTCGTAGTCCACAGCCAGAGAATCAGGTTTCACCCACTCAATTGAATTGCGACAAATGTGTGACCATTGGCGAAATACAAGCGGTTCCGTTATCTTTGCCGAAAAGGGAGAGAAGGACTGAGATGAATGGATTTGTTAGCACAGCTCCTCGTCCACTACTGCAGGACAGACAGGACCCAGGACTCCAGTGCTGAATCTACTTTGAATAGCAGTGGATTAAGACTTACTTTGAAGCTAAGCGGCTTAATGAAATTCCTCCCTCCCTGGAACGGTAAAATTATTGTTCCCTTAAATCCGGGATACTGATGATAGGTGTCACACAGTCTTTGGGAATAGAAGAGCGGCAGCTATAATAACTTGACACTGGCGTGTCGAGGGGGAAGAAATAACTTTCCAATTACACTTTGTATGAGAAAATGATTCCCCATAATGGCGAGAAGGGGGCAGAAATTGGGAACTGTATTAACCTCCCCCAATGGACAAAGTCTACGTAAAACGTCCTATCTTGTAGTACAGGGTGGAACCGCAGAATCTGTGTAGTTTCAACAATGGACCCTCTGTCATCAAGACCAGTAGCTTACAGGTAGGGCAACAACTTATTGAAATGCAGGTTTGATAGGAACATTTTGCGCGTCCACCCGGTACAGCCATGAAAGCGAAACAAATAATGCAGGAGGCGTGAGTGGCGGGGTTCGATTTTTTTCCGCACCAACCGTCAGTCCTACGTTGAATAGTATTTAACGATATCAAAAGAGTAAAAAGTAAACTACCAAATCTTGTCATTAGCTCGCTGCACATCTCAGTCGATCCTCTGTCGAGCATAATAGACTCTTTGTGCCCAGTAGCAGGACTGACAGCAGCTTCGGTGACAATAACAAAAACTCCAACTCCACGGAGACGCATCTGCTATGCAATGATGGTCTTTCCGTGCGCTCACTTATTGCCCCAAAAGATTATTGTGATGGCGGGATAAACATTTTCTTGAAAGCTGAGACGACGACAGATCAAGTGACGATCGACGAAACCTCTGGTGTTGACTGCGAGAAAAGGGAGAAGGAGGAGGAAGAAACATTCTTTCATTTTGACGATGGGACTAAGTAAACACCCTCCTTGGGGTACGAACGCGTGTCCGAACCCCGCATCGATTCTCCAGAAGGAACTGAACTCACAAACGGTGTCTGCGGAGCAGCTTAGTGACTGGTGCAACACTGGTGTGACTGGTGCAACACTGGTGTGACTGGTGCAACTCGAGTGCGGGATGCACGAGGACGCACGTACGTTCGAGTGACTCGACTGTTGGTAGAGAAACGTCGTCACTTTTACCGCATCGTGTTTAAGAGGGCATCCAAAAAACTGCCACGCTACCAATATTTCAAAATCATGGACTGCTTCTCTCAAACGGTTTTAGGTGCGGAGCTCTCGGAGGGGTTCCAGGGTCACCTGACTGGTGTCACCATAGGTAGACAGTCTAGTAAAGATTCGCCCTGAACAGACACGTGGTCTGCAACCGCGGAACTTGTTGGTGCACATGTGGCAGTCTCGCCACACTGATCAGTGCCAAACACAGTCGGTCTCAGTCCCGTTGTGAACCGAACCGACCCGCAGCACGGTCTCATTTATTTAGCTTCTAGACTGACACAAAAAGGAAGTGCATTCCTCCAGGGACATCACCATTCATCATCGTCACACACTGTTTGCTCTCCTCAAACTGTCACACTCTTTATCACCTGTATTATGAAGGAGACTTTTTTGCAGCAATAGCAAATGAATGATACGAAAGCTGAGCAGTCTTTAACACGTAGCCTGAAAGACCCACAACAACACCAAAATAAAAAAAGGATTTTATTTTCGTTTTCTTGGTTTTGCTTTTATGATGTGGTGCACGCGCGACAGAGCCGTAAAAATGGAGAAGCCCCACGGGGTAGTAAAAACGAATGTCTTCTAAGGAACGGAGGAAACACTTGGCGTGAAATATGCTGCTCATTAATATGCAGCCTAGGGCAGGGAGGACGACAAAATATGTTTCCAGGGGGTGGAAGAAGAAGAAAATGGAAGCTGCGACAACCAGCGGAATGACACAAAAAGTGAGCTTGCTAAGTGTCATTGTATACGCAAGTGCAGCAGAGTCGGTGTGTTGCACGTTACGCATCTGTACCGAAGAGGGTCCGTCGGCCAGATTGTGTCAGTGGGCAGCAGCACCTCGGACGAGGTCAGCACTGCTGTCACTGGGCCTTCTGGAAGCGTCTGGAGGCTGTGGTCTGTGTGCTCGGTGGCCAGACAGAAGGAATTATTCTTGAGAATAAAACTCAATAACGCCACATTGTTCTCCTCGTACAACAGTTTTCCACGTGATGCAATTTAGCTGACGGACCCTGTACATACAAGTCTTCCTGACACAGTAGGACCTATCTATAAGAATCAACTTGGGATCGCAGGATTTGATTTTTATGGGTAGCTTATTCATATGGAGAGAGGGGACCTATTTTACATAAGCAATTTTATGCTTATGGGGAGGTTCGACTCTATTGTACAATATAAAAAATCGTCTGTCTGTTTTCTTTTCAAGCCTGCCACAGACATTGCAGCCGCAAGTGTGGTACAGCTTCTGCATCCTCATGCCACCGCTCATGCAGTATATATATTTCGCAAACTTTATGCATGCAACTCATTTTTTGTCGTATGACATCTTTGGTGATTGCGTCCGTATATGACTTTCGACAAGTGAAAATGGGACCACAAGGAGCAGAGGAACAAGAAGAATGTTGTCAAGGACTTTTTTCTGACTGAACTTCTGCCTGATTGTGACTGCTACCTTCTCGGGCCGAGCAGGAGAAGCGATTCGCTGCTCCGGACAGCATTTAGACCACTGAGCAGTCAGGTGCTTCTCGTGCAGAAAAGTTGCGCAGTCCACCCAACCTCGACTGACGGAACTTTGTGACCGGAGATTCCCCACGAAGGCGGGTGGATTGGTACTGTCACTAATATTGTCTGTGATTTAAGCTATGAATCAACATCGCTAGAGGGAGAAGCGCACGAATTGCTCTGGCTAGGCAGAGGCCAGCCCAAGTTGGTCCCATCATGACTGCATCGAAAGTAATCACACTCCAGACTGCACCATCAGCGGTTCCGGAGTCGTGACACAGCCCAACTTGAGCATAGCACAATCGTTCATGTCAGTGCACTCAAAAGGCTGAACAATTGTGTTTGTCGGGATACTTTCCTTTGTTTGTTTACTCGCACACACTACGTAAACGATTCGTCTGAGGTGGCGTCTAGTGCTGATGGGCACTTTTCCTCGGCCAGTCGGTAGAACGCAGTCGTGGCGTTTGCGCCGCCCCAGGACTTGATCCCGGCGCTCCAGTTGCGCCAGAGCCTCAATGCATTGCTGTTTGAATCACGCAACCTCTTGAGCACGAGCTCAGACCTTTTGGGGTCGAACGCAATCCAATACTTGCTCTCCTCGAAAGGGCAGAAGGTGGACACCGAAGTAACCCGGGCCCCGAATGGGCAATCCTGGAAGCAAGAAGGACCATCTCAAGTGCCCGGAGGATTGATAACTTTGGCATTTAGGAGGCAAACTCATATGACACGGCTCGTTTTCCACCTGGGGAATTCCACCACAGCATTGGAGTCGTGGCACATGGGTACAAGTGAGTGCATAAAAAGCAAGCAAGTATATCTTATTTACTTTGTAGATCATCTCCTTGATCACGTCGACGTGGCACTCTGATGCGAGCTGCCGCGTGATCAACTCCTTCCCGGTGCTGTAGGGGTCGTCAGCGTTGTAGAATTTGCCAAACTCATTGGCGAGGAGCTTCGCCAGCGGGTGACCGTAGGACAGTGACAGAGGGAACGACTCAGCATGAAGATCGTCGCACCTTAGACCAGAGAAACAGTGAGGAGCTCGAGAAAAAGTTGCTTCATGGACTAATATCGTGAAGTTTTCAGCCTATTCACTGGTGTTACCTGGCTAAAAAATCTCCCTCCAACACGGGTTGTATCGCGAGGAAGTCGAAGTCGGTCACTACGCCCCCGAACTTGTCGAGGAATGTATAGGCGAGCGCGTGAGAGAGATGCTCACTCATGTGTGGTTTTGTCTGAAATGAGGACTCCACAAACCACTTGGACAGAGACTCGAATCTGTCCAAGTACTTGGACACCCTGATGAACCTGAGATTGACGTTGGGGAAGCTGTCAAGTAAGGCCAGCGTTTTACTGTTCAGGACGTTGCCGATCTCGACACGGAGGAAGAGGACGAACACTCGGCGAGAGGGATTCAGCCTAGAAGTACTACATTGTGTTGTGCTCTCATTGACGGCATGAACTTCGGCACGTCAGGTAAAACGAGGGAGAAAAGCTGTACAAGTGTCGTGGTTATTGTTCATGCGCCTGCGCTAATGGCAAAAAATCAGGAGCTCGTAGTCTTAGGGAAAAAAATTGGATTATTCCCAAGAGACGTCATTTTCTATAAAGACTTTTTTCCTGCCTGAGCGAGGCTCTTGGAGGTTGCCAATATTAAGAATTCGTTGCCTGCCGTTTTGTAGCACTACCGGTATATTTTTCAAGTTTTGACTGACATGATTCGACCCATCTGATGCCTCTCTATGTTTATGTCTTAGGGCAGGAGCCCGAGGACAATCTATGTAAGACAGAGGAAAGGTCAACAAAACCTCAGTCAAAATGAGAAAATATCGCGCACATTTCAACCAGGCAATTTGTAATTTAATTTCAAATAGTTGCTTTGTCCCCAAGACGTTGCAGCAGGAAACAGTTCGTGCAGTGGGGCAAACACACTCCTATAGGGGACTGCACTAGAAAAAAAAATCAATAAAATATAGTAGAAAAACAGAAATTTTCGTTTTTTCACACTTGATTTCTGCCAAGACGAGGTCAGATCAAGATTACAAGATAAAAATTCTGACATATGAGGAATACGCATGAGCTATATGGTCATGATGCTGGGCGCAATGGTCAAGGTGAGAGCAAATGTTGAAAGACCTCTTCGGTAAAAAAAACACTAAATTTTTATGGAGCTCAATACTGTGCAGTACAATTTGCAACTCCATAAGCGATAAAAGCTCAAAGAGTTTCTAGGGGAGCTAAAATTAACCCTTGGTAATATCAACTTTTGTCTCCTTATGATTCAAGACGATTTTTTATTTGTGTCGGTTACCTCGCCACTGCCTCGACTGAGCAGGCTTCGCTGGGCAACAAATCTATGGCCCCGGATGAGACGAAGAAGAAGATGCCCCTGTTCAGGGGGATTTTGCCTTCGTCCAACTCGGCGAAGATGAGCTTCTCCTCCTGCTCGTTCTCCTCGTCGAAATCATCCTGTTGAAGTTGGTGGCTCGGAAGCTCTTCTCTTAATGATAAAACACATGGTGAATCAAAAATAAAAAGAAAAATCACAATAAGCCTAGTAAAGTTGCTCGAAGACAGCCTTTTACAAAGACCTGGAAATTGTAGCTAACAATCTAAAATGTCTCTTTTGGGGCTTGGTAAATGTGGTAATAAAAATACAGCAACCATGGAAAAATCAAGAAAAAAGTACGACAGGAAGCGCATGGTGAAAAAAAGCGGCTGTAGAATTGTTATGAAAGATACAAACTCAAGGAACCCCCCAAAATGCAATATTCGTCACCTAAGTTGTTCACCTAGAAGTCCGACGCCTACTTATAAGTCATGAGCAAATTGGTGCCTCAGACATAGTCATCAACTCTGGTACCAAGTCCACTCGACCGGAAAAGTCTCGTTTTTCTGCTTTTGTCTCACCCTGTACTGTCGACTGTCGACTTTTCCTCCGAAGCCAAATTGTGACAGGCCCAAAAGGTTAATGAAGCAAAGATCAATGTTGCTGTTACAATGATGAATTTCTTCCTCCTGTTCTTCCTCCACATTTTCTCCGACAGCAGCTGCTTTGAATGACTCAAAAGAGCGTCTTATCAGACTCTCTAGATAACGAGAATTGCTTGTGGACATTCAGAGTTGCTTACAGACACGCCGTACACACGGAGCCCCCTCCTGTCAACAATGAAAGGGGTTCAAAAAGTAACGGAGTCAATGGAGGGTTTTTTTTAGTGTAGTGAATAACAGTTGTTTGGGCCGAGGGGAAGGGAAATTTTTCCGCGAATTAATGGGGGTGCACTAAGTCAACCCAAGAGAGTCCAAAAATGAGCAGGACATTATTTTCTTTGTTGCAAAGACACGCAAGAAGATACTGTAAACTATCGTCCCAGTCACTGATCATAGACTATCAGGATTCGCTGTTTATCATTGATCTGACGTCTCATGCTCTCTGAGTCGGAAAGCACCCGTGGAAAGTTCGTGTCTTATTTTATAACACTGGCGTTTCAGTTGTCCGTGATGATGCAGTCGCCGCTTCTCTGGCGCAAGATATGTTACAGTAAGTTTTCAGTTGCGCAAGTCTTGGGTACCAGCAATGCTTACAGTGATTTACTGATGTGCAGTGATGTGCAGGCGCTGCACTGTAAGAGATAATAGTCAAATTAGCGACTATTATTTGTCAGTAAATGTTTTGACAGACTCGGTGTTTTGTCTGGAAAATGTCTGCTGTGCAAATTTGTCTGGGAATTGTTAATCAGGAACAAGTCTGTCCAAACATTTCTGACTAATAATTGTCGCTAATTTGACTATTCCCCTTTTACAGCGTAGCGCCTACACATCACTGCACATTAGTAAATCACTGTAAGCAGTGCTGATTTCTGTTATCCATTTGTAGCAAGAGTACAGTGGATGAGTCCCAGCTGGTCCAAGACCAAGTCCAACTGGCTTGTGTGATCGTTGCAAACTCACACTTGATGTTTCATGAAATTTGAAGCGTCTGAGTCCAAGTTATGGGCGAATTTTAGGTGTCTGACCCTTGTTGTTAGGCACTGCATACAAGATCTCAGCCGCAACTGGCTCCTTACACGGGTGAACGTGGTTTGGTGAGCTGTCGAACTATAGCCGAGGTCAACAACCAAATTTTTGCTGGACTCCATGGGTGGCCATCTGATGGCCAGATTGAACAGATTCTCTTAAAACCGACTCCAGGATCTATGCAATCTATGTCTTTCGCATTCCTAAGTGGGGAGAGGTCTTAGCACCCGTGTCATACTGATCCTACTAAAAGCGGTCTTTTCGGTAGGAGATGTACGAGCACTCACAGTTCTTTTTAAAAAACTGGAAGGCTTTCATCTTCAGATTCAGTTTCTATTTTACCCTTCATTTGTCTGAGTAATGGATGTCCTGAAAATGACAGGACTTGTCTGCTTGTGGAAAGGCTTGCAGTTTGACTGGAAAGTGCCATTTCTTAAAAGTGAAGGTCAAATTCTTTTTTATATAAAAAAGGGTGGCCTCACAATGAAACAAGCTTTTCCGCCGCATTTGTCACGATACTTGAACAAAATTGCCGTTCTCACACTTGGCAGATCCCAGGAGAGAGAGAATTACCGATAGTCTAGACATCTGCAAAAAAAGCGTCTCTTTACTTGCCGAGGAAACATCAACTTGGCACAGATGAGAACGTTTCGGGCGTAGCAGATGCGGACGTGTCTGCAAGGTCATCGGAGGTCACTGTAGCTCTATTAATATAAAACGATTCTGCTGCTTGCTTACAGCGATTACTTCAGCCCAGCTACATTTTCTTGTTCATAATTTTCTTCATGACTGATGATTCTGCGCCTGCATGAAGGGACCTCCGAGGACTCGACCTCTAACGTTTGTACGGTGCGAACGTTCTTCAAGGCCGCGACTGTCGAGAACTTGCGGGACACCAAGCTTCTGTGCAAAAAGATCTCATGGATCATCCGTGAAAAATTCGGAATGCATTGGTTAGTGTAAGTGTCAATTTTTTTCGGTGTTTGAAGAGAAGTTTGCACCGTTACAACAAGTTGTTTCACATCGGTCACTATGTGACGTTGTAAATCATCCAGAAGTCGCTCTGCCTCGCCATGAAGTTCAAAGGAGTCATGGACAAAGGCCAGGCTGACTACTCAGCAGCAGCAACATCTTGTTGGTGTATGGCAACATAACTCTTTTACGCGCGAACAAACACATATCGACGTCCGACAAGCATAAACACATGTTTTCTTTACTCATCATAGAGGCTGCAGGAAAGAAGACTGGAATCCAGATGCTGTTCGATGATGACCGCCAAAGCACTCGTAACACTCGAGGTGGATATGGTCAGATCTTGAAGCCCCTGAGTCCAACCTGTCTTGTTGGAAATCTCACAATAGCAATGCGCACTTTCGCAGACAGCAACTCAAAGCTTTATTTCGGTTTTTCACTTGAAACTTCTCAAACAATGAAGGCTGGAGACGCTCCTGAACACTCTAAGCACTATACTGACTGGTGGAGTAAATAATCTCATAAGTATTCGGACGTACATACACGTACATGCATGCGGTACATTATGTACATACGTAGGATAGTGCACAAGATTCTTAAACAGCGGTGTCCATGTAAAAGCAGGAAGAACAGACATGCTTACAATTCATTTCTTACTAGATGTCCAAGAATTTGTGGTTCGTTCATGAGCGACGACGCTTTCTTCAGAAATATCTGTTGCTCGGTGCTGCTCTCTTTCTCTCTGGATTACGGTTGGAAGCCTCTTGGACAAGATACTGAAAAAATGTGTCAGTGAGCACCGTGACGGAGATGCCTTCAAAGTGTGACCTATACTACATTGTTATCACGCGTAAATGAAGTAAATGAGTGACTTTTCGCCATGCTCGCTAGGGTACAACTGAGCATTTCTTGTAGTACGCACATTCCTAGCCCGCTGTACAAATCAATAACTAAAGCTCTTACTTATACCATGGCGCTATGTAATGAGTAGTCTTGACAACAGATTGGAGCGATGATGCCCCTTACTGATGTACACACACGTATAAGCATAGTTTAAGTAGCAGTGTTACTTTCCAACAGTTCTTGTGAAAGCCATGCCTTAGGTTTTTTGCAAGCCAAACAAGCAAAGTATGGAATGACTGCGCAGAATCGAGGCTTGCCCTTTTGATTTCATGTGGTGTCGTCAGCTGCTGCGACCTCATTTACCGCCAGTTGTGCAGGCTTCCCAGTGAACTCGAGCTTGTCGATCAGGTATGCGATGTTAAGACGCTTCCGCCAAGCCAGCTCCTCCAAAAAGATCCGCCAGCCATCGTAGTCCAGCCACTTGGAGTCTCTGAGGGAGCACCAGCCATGACCAAAGCAATGCTGGAAATAATGCTGATGGGCTTCTTACTTGCTGGTCTTTTTGAAGAAAGTGGCTGTGTCCGCCGTGGTCACGTTCCAGTGGTCGATGATGCCCGCCTGCTTAAACCACTTCTCTGTCTGGCCGAGTGTGATAAAGTCACCAGAGGCTCGGGGCTCTCCATAGCGGGCAAAGCGCTCAAACTGGCGACGAAGTCCAGGACTGAAAAAGCACTCAGTTAGAACAGGAGAAGGCATGAAATTCCACTACATGAAAAGTAAAAAAAACTTTACTTTATTTTTTAAAGTCTGCTTCATTCGAAATTACGTGAATTATTAGTACTGAAGTAGCCCATTCATTTACGCAAATCGTTCAGTACGCTTACTGCGTAAGGACCTTGCCAACGTACTTGTTAAAAATATAATTGTTCTTGTTCGCCAAACAGATTGTTGGAACAGAATATTGGAATGAAAAAAAAAAGGCAGAACAAGATAAATTCTAAAGAAGCAACCGTGACATGAGGAAAGAATATCTCCTGGCGGGAACGGTCCTTGCATCTGCAGGGTAGACTGACTTCTCCTTGGTAAACCCCCCATAGCGGAAGTATTCGTTGTCAGGGGTCAAATTCACGCCGTCGTCTTCCAGGTCTCCTTCCGGAGAGTCCTCCTGGCCGTCTGAACCTGCTGGATAGGAAGAACGCCACCATCATCATCACCCAGTCTTTAATGCGGACTCTACGGATGAGCTTTTTCTCACTGAGTTTAAGAAGCGGAGGTTGGAGTTGCTGTTGTTGCTGGCGTTTGTACTGGTACTGCAGCGGCTTGCGCGGCTGACCCTGCCTGGGGTGGTGGTGATTGGTAGCTGGTGGCTGCATTTGTGTCTGGTGCTGTTGTTGCTGCTGCTGAGAACCTGAATAGATTGGTGGCGGTGTGCTATTGTTGCGGCGAAAGCGACTGCGGAGAAACTCTTCCTGGCGAATTCCCAACACCTCCTCGACATCCACGGGCTCCACCTGTACATACATGCACAAGTTTGAAGTCATTTAGGTAAACTGGTGTGCAACAGGATGATGTCGTTACCTCGGCGGGTCCGAATACAACTGAGTCAACCAGTGCCTGTCTAAGCTCGGCCTGAGCCCTGATTTTTACTTGATGTAGGTTGTACTTGAGGTTCTCACAGATCCTCGACTGTGGATGCAGGCACTTGGTGAAGTCGACGGCAGCCTCACGTTGGGTCCGGCTAATTGGTGGCAGGTGCAACAAAGACTCAATGCGGTCTGCAGACTCTCCGCTCAAGTTGGCCGCTGGCGGCTGGTCTAGGCCGCCATTGCCGCGTCGTTGATCGAGGCCACCACGACGTCGTCGCCCGTAGCCACGAATGTCATCGAGTGAGGGGTGGCGAGTGGGCCGTTCGAACATGAGGCCGGGCAGAGCTGTGCTCTTTCTGTAAAGTGCTTGACTTACATGCATGTACGTACAGGGCAGAATATTTTGCAGGCTTGCTGAGCAGTACTGAAGTACCATGTGCAATGAAGTTAATAAAAGGGGGGGGTTGCCTACATTTGTACTGCCCAGCCTCAGTGATTCCCAAGTACTGAATGTATGTCAAATGGGAATTCCTGTGCTAGTGATCTATACAAGGAATCACAGATTCTAAGATTCTGACTCCCGGTGGGTACTTCAGCGCAACCCCAAGTAACTTCCTTGACTTGGGTCCAGTCAAAGTTAGGTACATAGTATAGGAAACCTTATCAGCTTCGGAGACAGACTGAGTCCTTCCGCCGGGGTGATCCTCCTTCTCCTGTCTATCTTTAGTATGGACAGGTCAGTAAACTGTTCTTCTTCTTCCTTTTCCTCCTTGTCTTCTTCCCCTTCTTCTTGTTCTTCTTCGTCTTCTTCTTCTTCTTCTTCCTCCTCCTCGGCCTCCTCCTCCCGCTCCTCCTTCTCCTCCTCGGCCTCTTTGATGGCGTCTAGTTTGTTAGGCTCCGACAACCATCTGCGCGTGCGTCGCTGTTGCAATCTGTTATGCGCAGTATAAGTTTACACATCTACCTAATAGCTGTATTAACAGTGTTCATGTCAATGGCACCTGAGATTTCGGCGTTCTGAACGGCGACTTCTCTTTGGTTCCGGCGGCAGCAGGTAAAATCCTACCCGATCAGGAATCTCAGGTAGTTGTTGTTGCTGTTGGGGCATCACGACCCCGCAGGATGATAGACATGACCTTCAGTATAATGGGGCACAAGTTGCTTCAACAGAGTTTTGCCGCCCTGCGAGCGGTTGGAGGCGCTGTTATAGTAGGCTTGACCTCATTGGATAAAGGGCCAGGATGTTGTATGCGTCTGAAGAATCGCGGTTGCACTAATTTCCATGAAAAACCGCCAGTAAAGGAAAGCTTTAGCAACTAGAGTTTCACTGCCCATTGAACCCACTGCCCGTGAAGAACACCGGGTGACCGCGGCAGAGCTAAGTGGAGCAAGACTTTGTTCAAGGGTAGGTCACAGTTCGGTGGTAGTCTAGAAAAGTAAGTTGGGACAAGTCCCCCCAGTCTACTACTGTAGGATGGTCCAAACTATTATGTCCGAAACTAGAGCAAAACGTCCAAATTCAGGTCGGAAGTCTTATCAGTCTCGATTGATTTAAAATTTACAGTCCCCCTCGGAGTATCAGGTTGAAAGTTTTTGGAATTTTGTGCGTCTTGTCTGCATTGCTGTGTACATTTATCAGCAGCCACCCACGATGGAAGGGTACAGAAAATGGATGACTGCCTCAACACCCGGTACAAAAAATGTATTCAAGGTTGTCCCCTGCTGCTGCTGGCCTCATTTCCCTACTCCAGCTTTATCTCAGGTGACATCTGTGATTTTTTAGCGACCCCTTGGGAAGAAAAGGCAATGCAGAAACAAAGTATCCAGAGCAGCAGCAGCACCACTGCCACCACCAGAAAAAGGCCAGGACGGCCTTTCTTGATGGCCTCCTTTGTTCTGAAACAGGCCCATGCAGACATTAGAAATTCGCGTGCGTGCGTTTACTCATGAATGGAGGGCAGAAAAACATGCAGATGACGAAATGTAGGTAGACATGATGGCTCCTCACTAAGGGGTAATCTTGAAAACTTTGTAACGTACTCAGACTCTATGAACACACACCATGCCAATGACTGAATTCCGTGCTGTTCCGCGCCTGCCCAAGTCACTGGAGCGAGCCAACAGCAATTAGTGATTCATTGGAGACGTTGCAGTGACTCAGTTGCAGATTCCTGAATCACTTAACCAAATTTCGTGGAAAAACTTTGGCCAAGAACTGTGGGTTTTGGGTGGCCTCTGCCAAGTGATTTCTCCGTCTCTCTCTTGTCCCAGGCTTTGGCGAAGTCAAGTTTTGCTGTGTTTTCATAACTTGTTTTTTGACGATTCTCTTTTTCCGAATTGGTGACAAGTGATGGGAATGGGATCAGCTGAATGAGGTCTGAAAAACACTTATAATTGCATTTTTGTGATGAGGATGCACTAAACGTTGCAGCAAATGGGCCTGACTTGTGTCACGACAACAACAGCTCACATTCATGTCACAAAATTCTGTATATAACGAGGCCAGTTTCTAACATGGAGGGTGGAAATATACTTCTATGCCATGTCACTTGAGTCATGTGAGTTCTTCAGACGTATGAAAAACTTTCCCAGATTCCTTCATGCAGAACTATGTAACAAGAACAGGCATAATAACTAAGACAATCTGAATAGAATTCATGGATGACTTATAATCGCCGTCACTTTGCAGCATCAATTCGTTCCAACAACCATTTACAAACTTTGCTGCATGTAGATAGATACACACACATATGGGTGCGCACACAATTAACAGTTGGAAGGAGCAGGAGAACCTCAGGAGAAGATTCATAAATCTTGCTGGCACAAAGCATCTGCACGCACCCACAGAGATACAAGCAAGGAAGCAAACAAATGAACAAACATGAATCTATGCAGGCAAGGTTAGGTTGGATCTGAGGACACAATAATTACTGGAGGATCATTTTTCTCTGGCGCCAGGGACTCCTTCTCCTCTTCGGTAGCGTCAACCTCTGCGGGCGGTGCAGCAGGTTCCTCACCGTCATCTTCATCAGGATTGCTCTTCTCCAGTTCATCATTACCCAACTCCTTCAAATTCTTCTTGCTGATGACACGGTAGATGATGCCGATGATGATCATGATGACCGCAAGGGCCATCACAAGGATACCCACGAAGACCTCAAGGGAGAGACCAGCAACTTGGCCAGTCACCAGATCCTGAAGTTCAGCTTCGGGACCGACCTGGAATGACTCGGCTAGACAGATCGAAGCAATGTGTAGTGCACTCTCAGAATCCATGGGGCTTGAGAGCAGCTTAATTTCAAGGCGCACTTATTGGGGGCAAGTGCGAGTTACTTAAAAAACCAACTAGCCCATGCAATACTGATGCCAGTGAAAAAAGTGCAGAATAATTACTTGATTACTGTGTTTGTAGTTTCCGCCCCTAAGTCGAAGTTCCTCATCGACCACAACTGGTTGAGCATATACCACCCCACCCCTGTTCGTGGTCTGGAAGGAAGCTGGTGGAGACTTGTTCCAGTCCACGCCGCCGACAACCCCCTTCTCCTCACGAGCGACGGCCTGGAGAAGTACGGAAAGTTTGGCAGTTCTGTTTCAAATCGCACCTGACAACTGACAAGTGTGGCAACCTTGTCACTGAGCTCATTTCACCTGTGGCAGACACCTGCAAGCCTTTCTTTGGACACGATTTACTCCTTTACTGCTACATGCTAAGTGCCACACAGGGGCTTTGTCAAGCATTTCTCTCTTTACCTGGAATTGATAGACGACCTTGGGCACAACATCTATTTCGATGCTGAATTTGTCCACTGGAACGAGCGGGGTGATCTCATATTTGTTGGGGTCCAGGCGCTGCCAGTACTTGACCACGAAGTTGTCTGCACACTCAAGACGAGTCACCTGTGGAGGAAAAAGAGCACCTCTCAGGTGAATCTTTGTCCACACAGCAAATTTTGTGCAGGGCGGGTCAAAAGTAACAGAAGTAGCAGTTACGGGTGTCGAGAGTAGGCGAAGCACACCTGGCTTCATTCATCTCCAGGAAGTCCAAAGAATGTCCAAAATGTCACACTTCACTTACACGCATGTGAATTTTGTGTGCATCACTAACTTGTTACCACCAATGCACTCACTGAAACGTACGTATTTCAAGCAAAACCACTTCAAGCAAACAAACTTTTAATGATCATAGAAATACTTTGCTCAGTAATGCTGCTGTTTGCATTGACATTGGAATGTGAATGTCAATTTCGAGTTTATAAAGAATTTTATGCTTCAATGGTGATCGCGAGTTTTGCTATATAGTGTAAATTCTATAAAGCTCATATTGACACCGTGAGTTGTTTTTGCACCCTTTGACAAACACAGTTCACGTTATTTAGACGTTTTCTTTTCCCATCTCTAGTCCTCTAAAGATTTACATTTTTGGTTGGCTCAAATGTTGCATTAAGCAACCTCTGACATACAGACGTGTCACAGACAGGAATGGGCCGACTTTTGATTGGCTAATTAAACCAGAGTTGCCAAGTCATGTTGATCTAGGAGTATTATCAATTTTTTGAATGTTTCGCTTGGTATATACCAAACCTGTTGTTAATCAGGAAAGCACTTGACAACTCTTGCCTGTGATGAGTCCATAAGCTAGGAGAGGTCCATATTTCATGCGCTTAGCGTTGCCAATCTGTTTTATTAAAAGACCCCCAAAATTTATTTTTCTGAAATCAGGTTTCAATTATGACCCATTGAAAGAATGTTGCAAATAGTTTCTACTTCAAGTCACTTAGTTGCAAACCCTAGGATGTGGCTTTAAAAAAGGGAGCAAATAGTTACGGACGCTCCGGAAGAGACGTTTACTCTCAGGTCTAGTCTGTAGCAAACCTCACCAGTCCTCTCCATGAGACCCGGACGCGCCCGATATCCACCTGAGTGATCCGAGGTGGACCAGAGAAACCCGGATTTTTGCCAGCGGCCCAACAATAGCAGTCAGAGCCTTCAGGAATAAGCAGAAGCAACAGCAGCAGCATCATTTAGGCGTGGGCGGCGTAAACAAATGCTTCATTATTTGAGTGGCGCATCTGGCGCAATTTTGACTTTCGTGAGCCCCTCATGGGTCCAGTTGAGACTTGATGAGGCGCCAAAGGTCGTCCCACCCACCAAAGATTCGCACCAGTGATACAAAAAGCTCACATCTGCGCACTTCCACTTTCTTTCGTCAACTGAGTCTTCTCTTCCTAGGCCCTCCATGGGCTGGCCATGGAGCATGTGCTACCGTGTGAGCAGAAAATATGGACGTGAGACCAGCAACGACACACGATTTCTCCCACTACCCCTTGACATGAACAATGGCATCCGATGCGTGACAAAACAAAGACTGCTCTATTCACTTCATTTTTTTCGGCTCACACGATAGAGGTGCGTGCAGTAAGAACAACGCAAGAGGAAAACTTGTTCGATTGAGCAAATAGAGGGTGAAGATGGACAAAGTTATTCTAATGCAAGCGAGCTATTTGGGCAAGGCAGAGAGAGAGAGAGAGGGAGGGAGAGAGAGTTCAGTGGGGCGTATTATTAAAAACAGGAGCTTCTCGCACACCCAAATAAGCATTTTGCGCCAAAAAGTTGGCCTCTTCTTCTTCTTCTTCTTGACGTTCGTGTGGGCGGAAACGTGAAAAGGATCTCTCCCCCCTCCCTCCCTCTTTACAGCTCACATTTGGCAACAAAGAGAAAAATCAAGGGTTTGGGATAAATTCTTGTCTTCTGGAACAGAGAATATCTCAAAGTGATGCTGGGCTCGTGCTGGAAACTAGTGCGGACGGGGCATTACAGTAGTCCATAGTACTTCGAACCTTCCAGCTGACGCAGCACAAATGCGAAACCACACATCAGTGACACTGTGTTTAAAACTGTTTGGTGTGGGAAGAACTGTATCTAATACAGTGGAACACGCTTATAACGATCACCATATATAATGGTTACGCGGATACGCCAGTCAAGAGGTCCTGTCCCTATGGTTTTACCCCTGTTTTGCTGCAATACGGTTAGAGCGGCCACACGGATACGTGTGGACACAGATTGGTCCCAACGTAACCGTTGCAAACGTGTTCTACATAAAGGCCTGTATGTACGTCTGTCTGTCTGTACGCGGCTGATTTCCAGCTTTTGCGGGGCTGGTTTCCATGTACGCGTGTCTGTATGTGTGTGTCCGTCTGCAGCTGATTTCTAGCTTTTGAGCGGCTGATTTTCGGTGCTCGCGGCTGATTTCCAGCTTTTGGGGGTTGCGGCGTGGTTAGCGCAAGACATGTGAGACACGGACGAACAGACAGACACGTAGCGGTTTATTATATCTTTGCTATCCCTTCGGCCGGTAGTGCGGGAGCGCTAGTCTAGTTCATGTGTCTGTCTGTCCCGATTACCAGCTTTTGTGGCCGCCGTATGTATGATCTCGCCACGTGGATCTTCTTGACGGAACTGTCGAGGACGTAGCTCTCGCAGATGTAGTTCTTGCAGACGTAGCTGTCTGGAATTGTATTACGCGCTATTTCTGTCCGTCGTATGCTACGTCCACTCACTTCACGCTGTACATGTGCTTCACGCTCACCATGTACTCAGTGAAATCCATGCAATCCCCGAGCCTTTTTTTAACATTTAAAGCTGACTGACCCGGATGCCCCTTACCTCCCCCCTCCCGGATCGAGATCGTAAGAGATAGACGGAGCATGCCAATTCGGCCCCAGCTGGTGTAGGGAAACTCAGCTGAAAACCCAACAGCTGAAACATGTGTAGCCGACTGTTGACACACACAATCAGTTTTCACTACAGTGTCACTACAGTACATTTTAGAAATAATCTGGTTCAAGACAATATCATTCAATTGAATGGCTTGAGTGACTTGATTTCAGCAACACCAGTGAGTGCCAAGAGCAATCAAAAATGCCCACTTGTGCAGTTGTGGCCTGCTACAATGCCAGCCAAAACATGAAACCAGTGGGTCAATGCCAGTAAGAATAAATCCCATTCAGTTAATATTCTGCATGACCTTGATGATGACACAGACAAAATGTCAAGTTATGCATTCTCTTTTTCTGCTGTGATTGTATAGGTTTCATTACACTGTGTCAACAGTTGGCCACCCGTTTGTCAGCTGTCAAGTTTTGTTTACTTCTTGCCTTTGTTACCTCTATCTATATACACTTCCATGCAAAAGTATTTGATCACCTGAGAGAGAGACAAAAAGTAGTCCAAAATGGCCCTGTTTTTGAGCAAATTTTGAAAATTTTTCCTTCTGTGAAGAGGGTGGGGGAACCCCTCTCCACACATCACCCCTCGGGCAGCTACACTGCCCACCCCCCACCCCCCAAAGGCTGCCTTCGGCAGTCTGTTCTAGGGGCCGTGCAAAAGTATTTGAACACCTAAACACACTTTTAAAAAAGGGACAGTGATGCACAATAACAACAGGGGATGACTTACTGTATTGAAAGAAAAACAAAAAAATATAAATATACTGTACAATAACTTTAATAATTAATAGAGTGACCCTTATTTGCAATGACTTCCACTGGTCTCTTCTTATAATTAACTACAGCATTGATGCAAGTTTCCTGTGGTATGTTGTCCCACTCTTCCAAGCA
>JAAUXU010050176.1_pt1 | contig 52893 bp, 38 predicted proteins | sample 7278151 | NCBI WGS metagenome assembly JAAUXU01 (sample SAMN14350113, study PRJNA611818) | marine sediment metagenome | isolation source: surface marine sediment (1.8m) | place: French Polynesia: Moorea | collected 2018-08
AAGAGACCTGGATAACCGAACTCGGGCATTGCTCTCCCTCTTAGACCCGCAGGTGCGGAACCTCTTCTCAGAGTCAGGACCGGACTTATTAACTAAGACTCCGTTATGCCGAGTTGGTACCATGTTGGTTCAATCTCTGTATTTCTCTTTCACTAGTTACATTCAGAGATTTGATCTCTTCCAGTGCTCAAGAGAGACTCCTCTCTCTTGTCCTCCATCCCCTGAGCCGGTCAGCTCCTGCTGCTGCAACCTACAGCCAGCAGGCCAGGACCGCTGCTGCTCCAGCCAGCAGGCAGGGAGAAGGAGAGTGCACTCCCATCGGAGGGTAACACTCTGCTGGCCACAGCTCCAACACAGTAATGCACAGACTAAGACTATATCGGCTACTGCATATAAGCTACGCATATGCCTAACTATGGTTTATGCCCTGCAATACAATGGTAACCTATACTGTGCTGTGGCATCCAGATATACCTAGAGGTACATTCTACGTTATGTCTAATGATTATGAGAGAAGGCCACATGTTTCATTGCCAATAGTGTAGTTGAAAATTTCCTATCCAGGACCATTCTGATCGCTGAATTCAAGACAGAAATGTTTATGGTTCCAAAGTACTGATGGCAGAGAGCCTTGGCTGCCTGGGAGAGAGCATAGAGCTCCCCTTGGAGTTCTGTCGCATTGTTCCTGTGAGACCCTGTCATAAAAAACAGGTTTTTTTGTCCTTAATTAGGAAACTCCAACCTATGTTCTCACTCACTCTACCTGAGCCAGTGTAGCCACAGATGGCCTCCGCATCTGCCATCAGGAAGGCGTCATCCCGACATATCTGGCCTCTTATGTCCCAGTATTGGGTGTAAGTGATATTGATGACACAAGTGTACAGAACAAGGCCGTCTAGAATTGAGCCACCCCAGAACAGATGGCCCCTGTAGTTTCCCTGACCTATTCCATCCCGTTTACTAGCATTTCTGCCCCATATCCTCAAGAATGTATGACTTTACATGTAAGTCCGAGGGCATAATGCACATAATCACTTCCAAACCTGCTGTTGGGGTGGTGCGTCGAAAATGGAACATACACAGCATGCCTAGTTTCTTGAGCCTGTCAAGGATATTTTTGCATCCTCCAGCTTTGTGAGCCCAAACTACCGAGTCATAGGTTACCTTGGAGCATATTAACCCCGTGTATACCCATTGGTGTCTAGCCACTTCCTGCCAAAGAAGATAGTGACTGTCTTGCCAGCACCAAACATGAGGCAGTTTTCTGTGACAAAGCAGAGGGGCTCATCAATTGCTTCTTGTCCACAGGCTCTGGAGTGAGGTCCCAGACTATGAGAGCTGCATCGTCTGCAAAGCCCTTGATCCACACTGGTCCAGTATTGAACCTATCAAGAAAATTGTCAAAAAAAGGTCTGGTTCCACATTAGGGGAGAAAGTATTCCCCCTGCGGAGTCTCCCTGGTTAAGCTTCTGTGGCTTTGAAGTCCCTTGATATCTACCGCAATGGTACGGTGTCCAAGGTAGTGTCCATACCAGTCGATAATCCATGGGGGCAAACCCTCATGTGTCATACCCTGCATACATGCCCCGATATCGAGGTTGTCAAAGGCCCCTGCTATGTCAAGAAAGATGGCAAGGGCATATTGGCCATTTAATATAGAGTGCTCTCTATTGTTAACCATAGGGCTGAATCGCAGCTGGATCCCTTGCGGAATGTGCGCTGGTTGACATTCAATTTCCCATAGATATGATGATCATCCTCCAGGTCGTTCACAACCACTCTCTCCATCATTTTAAAGATGAGGGAGGTGAGGGTGATCAGCCTAAAGCTCCCGTTACAACGCGCATGTCTGGAGTGTCGCACATGCTGTAGCACATGTAGATCAATATTTGACGCTAAACAGGAGCATCAGCCTAATGTTCCACATTTCATATTGCGTTGCGGCACCGATACATGCTCATATGTAGTAGGACCATTAACTGCTTTTTGAACTGTGTTCTGCCTAAACTCCCCTGGAGATCTTGGACGTGTCCCAAAGACACCGTCAAGTGCGCCAGCGAAGTGCAGTGCGTCCACGTGGCTCATCTGTGCAACGGCCACAAGAACTGCTTGGACGGCAGCGACGAGACCGTCCTGAAAATAGGGACGAAGAAGCTCAACAACTGCAGTCAACCCCTGTCACCTTGCATCGCTATATCCGACCACTGGTGGCTGGACCAAGGGCGAGAGGGCCTCCGCTGCGGCCAAAGAAAATGCTTGGACGCCGTCAAGGCGTGCGACGGGAGGTGTGACTGTGAAGATGATGACTGCATCGACGAGAATCCTGACTTCTGTCGAGACAAGTGGCAGTGCTCGCCAGGAATGTTCAAATGCCAAACATCGGGGCGTTGCATATTCCTCCACCAAGTATGTGACGGCTCATTTGACTGCGTGAGTGATTCGTCTGACGAGTCAAACTGTCCCTGTGACGAGGCCCAGCAAGAGTCTGTCTACTTCAGACCGCTGTTGGTGCCTTTGCTCTCCGTCAGATGCAGCGCGCCGGAAGTTGCCGTCGACGCAGGGTGTTTGACAAAGAGCGTCGTTACAGCTCATGTTGTTGAGGTGTCGGAAGCTGACAATGGCAATAACACGGTATGGATCACACTCGCCGATGACTGTGGTCTCAGATTCTGTAACTTTACTAATTTGCCGCTTGACGTCCGCCACGATACCCCGGTCGCACTGGTGGGCGGAGGAAGTGCTTTCAGCCAAGGCGGCAAGCTGACGTCCTATGGGTACGTGGCGGAAGTGCTGTTGCCGTTGGTTGCCCGCGGCTTCATCTACAAAGTGCTACTTCCGCACGATCAGCCAGAAATGACAGTTAATCATGACGACGACGCTTCGTCCAGAGAAAAGTTTTGTCACTTGGATAAGATTATGTCCCCTGAAATGTCTCACCGCATTTTTGCCTGGCAACTGCTGCATTCTGCGAGGAGTTGCGACTGCGACTTCGCCAACATTGGCCGCGTCAAGTACTTCAACGTGTACTACCTGCCGTCGCCCTCCATCCAAGACATGCCAGAATATTTCTACGACAAGGTTTACCATAGAATGGGCCAATTCGAGCTCCTCTTCACGAACCAGTCGGAATGCTTCTTCGACGCAAATAACGCAGCGACGAATCTCAACGACTTCTTTCCCTCGGTCATTTATGGGGCTGGCCAAAGCCAAGACCACAAGAACTACCCAGTGAAGCTATTTTTGTATCAGAGTCCTTCGGAATGTTCAAGCAGCGCCAGCGAGGCGGCGCTAAGTCTGCTCACTACGTTGGCGTTTGGCGCCAGCGGTCACATGCAGACGGCCGAAAAAGGTCAGTGGCGAACAGTGGACAACGGGACTCTGCACATGCTGGAGAAGATTGTATGTGACTCGAGTGCTGAGACCTTTGAATATGAGTATTCCCTAGACAACGTGACCTACCTCGTGATATGCGGTAAGAACTGTATTGAGTTGGAGTTCACTTTCGCGGCGGCCAACCAGCGATTTGGTCTGTACACTTATCACCGCCTTAATGACAGGAACTTCACGAAGACCATCACTGTCATTGTCAAGAGTGTTGGAGACGGTAACAACATCACACATGTTGGTAACGCAAACCTCTACCATGAACTCTTTGTTCAGCACGGCAGCAACACCTCTCTCAAGGACTTAACATTTACTAGGCTGTATCTCCCAAGAGACCAGCGAGACTACGTGCAAACGAGCGGTGTCAAGAGTCTGGACCAGAGCCTCCGGGAAAGAGGCATAGCCACGAAACAATACTTCTTAAAGGTCTGCTCCGATTCTCAGCAGAAGCAGGACTGCGTGCTTGACCCGTTGGAAGAATCAGGGCAGATTGAGAAAGCTTTGGCGGCAAGATGGTCCATTCAGTGCCTAAGAGTGCGATTGGCAAATGATAGCTACGACATCTTACGCAGCCAGGCAGACACCTACTTTGTCATGGTCAACCTTTCAAGTGCGAGGCTCGTGCAGGACAAATCCTTGGAGACTGGAATCACCCCTAAAGTTAAGGTCCTGCCAGGGGCTCTTAAGCCCAATAAGTTCAGACCCCAAACAAAGCTGGTGGAGTTGCAAGGCAGCATCTACTGCTCAAATTCCTTCATTAACACTTATCGAAGCTTTTACGTTCCAACGTTAGTGTCTGCTCTGATAGGCCGCAACGAAGAATGCGTCAAAGAAGTGTGTCAGCCTAAAGGGATTTACTTTGAAGACGCCCAAGGGAGAAGCTTTCTTGGCCCTTTCTATGCTCTTTGGAAGTCTAGTTGCTTTCAAGAGTTCGGATACGACTTGATCAGAACGATCTACGACGCTGAAGAGAGGGGATTGCTCACGGTGAACAAGTTCTGGGCCTTTGAAAACTTCAACTACATGGTGTTTTCTGCCAGGACCTCTATCTCTGAAGCAAGGAGCCGACAAGTTGAGTCAGTCTATCTCTCAGACTGGGGTTTCGCACTGGAAGTTGCTCTTGGCGTGATCATGGCCTTCATCTGTCTCGTCACCGTATTCGGCAATCTCCTTGTTTTCTTCGCCATCCTCATTGATCCGACAACCAACAAGTCAGTATACCAATACTTCCAGATGAGTCTGTGTCTCGCAGATGTACTGATGGGACTTGCTGGGGCTGGTGGAATCGTCTACACTCAGTTTGCTCTGCTCTTTGGTGGACTCAACATCTTCAACTTCATCGAGGAGAATGCATTTGTCACCACCTTTGAGAATCCGCTCGAAGCCCGAAGATCAGGTCTCAATCAGTTCTACTTCGTGACCGACAATGTCAGCTTTGTCGTCTGCGGAGCTCTTGTCAGGTAAGACAAAATAAACTGAAGACTGTTTGCGATTTGGCCATGGACTCAGTGTTGCTATCCTGGACCGACCGGACAGTGATTCTGATGTTTCGTGAGTCGTTATTTTCCTGTCGTCTCAACTACACAGTGACTTAAATGCCACCTGTGTTGCTATCGTAATGCCATAGGTGCTGGCATGACACTGGACTTGCTCGTTTGGTTGAGTTGAGGTTGTACACCAATGAAAGTAGGTGTGGGCCTTTGCAGCAACAAAGCGTCCGTCACTCTGTACCATGAACCTTTTCCTTGCCTACTGGTGCCGGATCACTGGATTTCTGAGTCTCACCTGAGCCATTGCATGCGTTCACAACATGGGTAGGCCTGAGTGCACAGTCCGCTGGCCTCGTCGCATAGCTAGAGAAACGTTAAGATTCAGGCCGGCGTTCCTAACTTCTTTTTTTCTCAGCCTCTCCACCACGGTATCCTTGTTGCTGCTGTCCGCCATGGCGTACACCCGTTACCAGGTAGCGAGCTCCTCTTCACCGTCGAGGAATCAATGGTTCTTCGCCTGGCTCGGCCGGCACAAGGTGGCGGCGGCCTTGGTCCCTTGGCTTATCGGTATCGTCTTCACCTCCCTTCATTTTGTGGACCCCAAGGCCGGGCTCCAGCTTGTGTCCTACTTCGACCCTATCTCCAAGCTTACCATTCTGCTACCGGCCTCGTCGAGTGCGTTGTCCTTCTATATCCAGACTGCGCTGGCGGCCGGAGTCAGTGTGCTCACGCTGATCTTCTCGGTTTGCGCTTGGAGGAAGATTGACGAAAACGCTAAAGCAGTTCGAAAGAAGGGAATGATCAGGTACTCATGCATACCAACATCGTGCCATATTCCACGTTCACCGATATCGCGATGTTCGAGAGATCGAGACCAAATATCGCGATATTCGATACATGTTTCATGCCCACCTCATAGCCAAGACTTTTGCCCATAGATGCAGCTGAACCTCCAATATGCAGACATTGTAACGATTCAAGAACTGTTGCTTCAACATGGCCAGTTTTTCCCTGGCTTTTCTATCCTGTTTATGATCTGAGCGACTACCCACATGGCCCATGGCCCACCTGGGCCTCCCCGGCATTATGTGCTCCTTCTGTCTTTATTTCCTGCTGCATTGTATGCAGTAGTGCACGACATCGCAAAGTAATTCGATGCCATATATCGCATGGTCTGAATTTATGTACGTGCAGACTACGCACAATCTGAGTTGAGTTATCTTCGCCATTGGCCCATTGGGACTTGAATAAATTTGCTTATGTTGCAGTCAGGAGCATCATCTGCAGAAGCGATTGGCAGAGGAGCGCAAATGGCTCCAGCTTACGGCGAGCATCATAGCAGCTTTCTTAATCTCGGTGCTTCCCGTCTTCATCTTCTACGCGTGCTCCCTCTTAGGCGGTGTCAGAGGACATCCTGTGCTCCAGTTGATTGTCTGGTGGCTGCTTGTCACGGGAGCACTCCTTAACATGGTTATCTACGCTCTGATGAACGACAACATGCGCAGGACCATCAAGCACGCCGCTTTTCGACTGGGAATGTGCAGGAAAGATCCCTCTCTCGGCGCCAGAGTGAGCAACGTCACGATGTCGTCGACTCTGAGGTCGACAAAAAACTCATCTGCCGTCACCAAACGTCAGGAGACAACATCTCTTGCAGGCAGGGAGAAGACTCAGCGACAGAATTCAAGTCATCACATCAATAGTGAGAGGCTCCAATAAGGGGGACTCGTGGGCAGGGACCTGAAGGCCCATAATGATGTTGATACATTGGTTGTGCACACACAAAACTGTTTTCTTTATATTCCTGTCTGAAGTATTCGTTTCTTATCACTGACTGCTCCTATTCATGAACTTGGCACCACACCAAGGGATTCGTCACTCAGCAGCAAAGTCAAAGTGCTTCTTTTTCCTATTTCTTGTATAGGAGGCGCTGTTTGTTTCGGTAAGGTACAAATTGATTCCAATAAAAAAGGCTTTTATTGTCTGTGTCTCTAATAACAAGGCTTGTAACTCGAGCAGCCATGTGCACGGTCATGTTTCGACTGGGTACAGTCAGTTTCTTATATGAATTGCTCATTAGCTGCACAGGTTCTTTCTCTGAAAACTGTGTGTTTACTGTACTAATATGTGCATTACAAACTTTGTTCCAGTGAGTGCAAACTCACCCTTGAGTAGTTCCAGGCCGGGTACACATTCTACGTACAAAACGTATGAAAGGTCTTTCTGTCGAGTTGTTTTTGGCGTGAAGGCCTTATGGCATCTCACGGCTACTTTTTTCCTCATGTTGGAGAGAATCGGAGGCAATTTCGTTTGTTTTGCATGACGATCAGATGTCCGCCCACTCAAATGACCTCTTTTCAAGGTGGTCAAACTCCTTCATGTTCTCCTAGTGTTCCTTCCTCAGCCAGTCCCATCTTCGCTGACGTCCTCACTGCCAGTGGACTCGTTGTCCTTTGCCCCAAGTCTCAATGAGACCACTTCTGAACCAAGGACACTGGGCGAGTTCATTTAGATCTGTCCCGACGTAGACAGTTCACTGGCTGGGTGTTCGGTGCGGACTCCTCCTCGCACGCGAGTGGTGACAAACAAAAAGTGACATGACAAAGATGCAATGGGGGAAATGGACGTGGAAGCTCAGAAGCTGACGAGGAAGCGGGACGCCAGCATGGACCATTAAGACGTGGGTTGACTAGTGGCGGCAGCAGCGGCGGCAACAGGGGCAACGGCAGCCACGGGGACAGCGGCTGCCACAGAAATGGGCTTCGCTGTTCTTTACCTCATCGCCGCCGGCCTGACAAAGGGGTTATCGACGTTCCGAGACAATCCTGCAGTCATATTGACTGAGGATAAGCTGGACGCAAGATTTTTCTTGATCTTCTTTGATCTACTTTGATCTTCTCGAGGAAGTCCGCAAAAAGCTCACGAAGCAGATCCAGTTTGCAATGATCAATGCGGATTTGCCGCATCTCGAGTCCAGCTTCTCCTGTCAGTACTATTTTTGGACGTTTACGGCCCTCCCTCCTTCTGTTTTGTGAAGATTTTATAACATATTTCCGGGTGCTCCTCAAAATTTGCGAAGAGTCGCAAAGGGGTGTTCGTAAGGGCGACGGACGCGCAGCCAAAAATTTGCAGACTTCCACAAACTTTTCCGCAGATTTTGGGAACAGTAAATAAGGGACCCCAGCGGAGGGGCCGCTAAATTTGCGGACTTGCGCAAACTCCTTCTGCAAACTTGTTGCGAGGTTGCACAAATTGCTACTTCAAACAACCTTTAAAAATACAGAAATGCGAAAGTCCTTCAGTGTCGTGTTTCCCCTCATATTTTGCGGGGTCCCCGCAAATCCTGGGGCAGTTTGCGGAAGGCCCGCAAAAGTGTTGCAGGTGCTCCGCAATTTACCACATTTACTAGCGCCGACGCCAACACCATGTGCTCCACGCCGTTGGTGTACCAAGTCCTGTCCTTTTTAGCTGCAGCCACCATTCTCTTTGCGGAGACCGTCAGAAGAGCCTTTCTGTCATCCTCATCCTGCCCGTGGAGGGTCACACCGTCGGCCTTGTGGTCACGCACCTCATGGCGGAGGACCTTACAGAGCACATGCGCACAATGCTGCTTCTAGTTCATTGTGCTAGGTGGGACAGTCAAGGATAAAAAATATGACAGTTGTCACCACCGCAGCAATTGATAAAGATGGCCACTTTTATTAGTTTGAGCTGCATTGCCACGCTTCCGTGGCTGCGATTGAGCATACGAGTCTGCAATTGCTATAAATACACGTATAAAATTTAGAAATATATTACATAGCTTAGTCATAATGCAACTCACAACTGGTTTTCAACTGAAACATTCAACCTTCTTTAAGAAAACAATTTAGCACTATGACTTGTAGGAGTAGAAACACTCATATCACTGTTCTGCTTTATTTAAATCTGCTGCTGCTTGCGGCTGGCAAGCTCTCTCCTGTACATGGCGGCCAGCATCCTGGCAGCCAACAGGACCATGTCGGCTCTACTGGCGCCTCCAGCAGTGGCCGTCTCGTGCCAGTGGTTCTCCTCCTCCTTTGCCGCCTCCGCCACAGTCTGCGCCAGCCCGGACCAACGCCGCGGGTAGCTCTCAGGTGTTGCATCTTTGGCCCTCGTCACCAGCGTCGTCGACACCGGTATGGGCTGCGTGTACGCCGTGAGTGAGATCTCACGGGCGGCGTCTGTGAGTGACAGACAACCCATGGAAACCCAGGCGTCCTCGCCCGTCTCCAAGAGGAAGTTCTCGACCGCTAAGAGGACGGCTGCTTCTTCCAGTGTGCCCGAAGTTTGTAACATGGACCTCTTCTTCTTTAGGTGCTGCAATCGCTCCGCGGCCGCCTGCCTGGCGGCTGCAAATCCAACGGGCTGGGCCGCCACTGTTTGCAATGGCTCTGTAGGTACGCCGTAGACCGTAGCGCGGCCAAAAGCGGCCTGGAAGGCGTGGCGAGCAGGTGCGACTACTGCTAATTCTTCCGACGACGCCACAGCTACGGTGATGTCGCCTCCAGAGTGCATGAAGTCTTTCATCTGGGGATCCAGCGTGGTGATTACTGTCTCCATAGACGTCTTCGTCTTCTCGGCCACCTTAGAGAACAAACCGCCAGAGGCTCCCCGAACCCAACCAAAGAGGCCGGGATCGTTGCCCTTGTCTCCACCGTCATCTCGTTTCTGAAGTTGATCGCCAGGTGACACAGGAAGTGCTTCAGCTGCAACGACGGGAACGACCGCGGGTGGTTGTTGGTCTTTTTGAGTGGCTGCCGCGGAGGAGGCAGGCTGCGGAGGTTTTGTCCCGTCTAAAAACTCGAATTCTGAAGACTCCCTGGAACTTCCGTTCTTAGGCCCAGGGAGGTTGGTCAATGCAGGCGGCTGGACCGCCGGCAGCGGCGCAGGAGGTGGAGGAAGGGACGGGGAGTCAGACATGCTGAGGTCCAACTCGGTGGGGACGAAGACCTTCCCTGCTTCTGTCAGACTGTTGCGAGCTCAAATCAATCCACAACAGAAATGACAACAGCAGCTTCCTTGGGCCCGACTGCCTGGATGCAGTTGCACAGCTGGGCCTTTCTCTCTGACAACCACAGAGCCTTCGTGGGGCTGAATTGGCCGGTGCGATTGCATTGGTGGCCGTGAGGACACCTCACTGCCATCAGTGAAGCCACAGACTCCTTAGACGCAGCAGTCTGTGGTGAAGGAAACAGCTGTTAGCGAAGTTTGGCCGTCATGAGGAAGAAGAAGAACATGTACCAGCGGAGGTAGAGGAACTTTCCCCTCACCGTGTTTCCCAACACCGTCATGGCGTGGAAGAATGCAACTCCTTATTCGAGTTCTCACTTCTCAGTATTCGCCCTGGGGTTGGTGTGGAGAAATCTAACCTCAAAGTTAATAAATACAATGATCTTATGAGGTTTTTCAGGGTATTGACGTAATCCATCATCAGTGACCAATAATATAACGACGTTACCGTGATGCATCACAAATTTTACAATCTTCAACATAACGAATGCCTTCAGTTTCATCGGTAGGACCTGAATCACGCCTGACTGTGTACCTTGCGGTGCACAAATCAGCCCGGACGAGAGTCAGCTTTCATAGATTTGCTTCAGAACCTCATCAGGAACGATTTCACCCTGCCAGAGTCACCTATCTTGCTCCCTCTTCACTTTGCAAGGTCACGTGTTAGCAGAACCATTGATCGATCCCGAATTATGAAGAACGCACCAGTAACAGTCTTTCCCAAAGTGCCTGGTTCGGTGCAAAGAGACATTGAGGGACATGAACAGAAAGGAAAAGATCTCAACCTCGGAACATTCTTATCATTGAGAGGATGCACGACGAGAATGCCGAAAAAACGAGTAGAGAGTAAAGAATGAAAGAGAAAAGGCAGCGATTATTCAAAAGGGTGCGCACAAGCTGGTCTTATCAGAATAAGTTGGGTTGACGCAATCAAGGAATGTATAGGTATAGAGGATGTCTTCAAATTATGTAATTACGGATTCTCTCAGTCACTAAAGCTTTTTCTTCACACACTTTGAAAGAGACACGCTCTTTATGTTTCCTTCATGTTTCCATACGTGTGGGCTTCGGTCATGCAAGCCTGAACTGCATGAGAGTCTCGTACGGAACCTGTCAAGAGTGAAGTGCCATAATAAGATTCTTTTGGTGAGTGGGGAACGAATTCCAGTCTGTACATGATGCAATGTACCACTGGAATATTTGAATAAACTATAGCGTTTCATAAGACAACACCCACGTACATGGTCCTAAACAGCATCCGGGGTAGACTTGACGGCTGTCCCTATTTCGAAGCTCGACTGTGCTCTGTCCATCCAAGACCGTACATACTCCTGTCCTGCATGCTGAACAGCAGAGAGATTTTTCTCCACTCTGGTCACGCGACCGTCTCCTCCAACATCCTCTGGATAGACAGTGTCTTGCCATGAATCGTCATGGGAAGACCCGTAGGAACAGCTCTCGGTTGACTGCGCCCTCCTCAGCGTCGTTGGCACCACCTTTGTTGCCCTTCTTGTCCGCGATTCGCAACAACACACACATCTTTCCCCTGGGACGCCCTAGGGCCCTCACCAGGCCGAGGCTGAACCCAAAGAAGAGGAGGCAGCCAACACCACCACCCAAACTCCCTGCTCTCCTGCAGGAACCACCCAGACGCCCTTCCTTTCCGAGCAGCCTCAAGAGGCTGGACCCCATCACCCCTGCGTCCACCGCAGGCAAGGGGAACAATGACGACGGCAAGAAGAAGCAAAATGAAGGCAACCAAGGGGGAACGGAGGATAGCGAAGCTGAGACTGTTGAGAGACAAGGAGAAGGTGATATCGAGGTGAAAGTGGATGAGGAAGCTGACAGTGTTCAGGGGCTTCCTCCTGTGCCTGAGGCCAATACTCCCAGTACAGGTTTGGGTGCAGCCCTATGGGTGCACCGTTTTCTGTACCAATCAAGAACGAGGTCGGCCTATCGGAGACAGCGAGAGGAGAACGAGAAGAATGAGGTGGTGGATGCCAAGACAGAGTCCCTGGAGGGAAAGGTTCATGGTGCAGCTCCAGTGTCTCGCCCAGCTGCCTGGAGTGAGTTACGATCCAGGTTGGTCAGGGCCAAGATCACTGATGCACTCACGAACATGAGGTTTGACGTGGCGGGCAAAACGTACACGGCACTCAGGACGTTGGGGGAGGGTGGATACTCAAAGGTGAGGGTAAGGGAGGACTCCAAGCTTGAGAAAGACGGCAAATGCACTCCAAAATTCACCAGCACCCTGTAAGCGCAGTGGGATATTCATAAAAATCGATCACGTCGAATACTTTTGCACTAACAGGAACAGGCCTAATAAAAGGAAAGGACCACTTCCTCTACTTCCTGTCAGTACAAGTTCGAAAGTACTTGCGCTAACCACGCCGTGGCTGAACATGCTGACTCAACAAGGTCAAGCAAGACCTCCTACGCCTGCATCTCTTAAAGGGCTCAAACTTGACCAGACCCATCAACTGCAAGGCGCCAAAAGTGCAGACACTGAGAGGTTTTTGTACCAAGAAGACTCCGCCCAGGACTCTTTTTTGCCCTTGCAGCCCCATTTGGGGACTTCTTATTACGCTTAATCTGGCAGGCAGCATCTGGCGTGGCTTATCATGAACTTACGCTTGGCCAAGCATTCATTCATTGCCTTGGCGATCGCCAAATGTGCCCAATCTGGATTTAGGATGACCTCTCTTTTGGTGCGGTCAGCAATGGCGTGCTTGGTGCAGGTGCTCTGAAAGATGTACAGGCTAGAAGAAGTGGTCTTCTAAAGCCAAAAACTATAAAAAAAACTTTTACTGTTGTGGCGTAACTTTTAATTTCTGATCGCTTGATTGGACGTGAACTTGATGCACCTTGGTGCCTGTGGACGTCATGGCCGCTGCTAACTTTTCCACTCATCTGCCCAGGTCTACGAAGTGTTTGACAGCGACAAGAGTCTCTATGCGCTAAAGGTGGTGAATCTGTCGGACGCTTCCGACAACCTCCGAGCAGACCTCGTGCGGGAAATTGATTTACTGCTGGAATTTCGCTCCTCCCTCCATGTCATCCAGTTGATTGAGCATGAGCACGTCGTCAAAGAGGACGGGGACCAGAGCGAGGACACGCTGTACATGTTGCTGGAGCGCGGAGAGTGCGATCTGAATCACTTGCTCAATCTCACCTCCATGACTCCAGCACGGTTGCGCTTCTACTGGGAGCAGGTACATCAAATTGCCAGTGGTGGCTGGGGAGGCGGACGTTGCACTGTGCACATCTTTTGAAATGCATTGAATACACTGTGATTGAGCAATTATGAGGAATGCATTTCCTGCACCGTTTGCTCCACCTCATTCTTCAGTGACTTTGCCAGAGACAATTTTGTACAGATTGATTCCACTTAACATCTCAAAGTTGCACCACAGCATGGATGTGCAAGTAGCACCTAGAAGCTGAGGCAGCCTCTCAGTTCTTCCCCCATTGACTGGTCATTCACTGATTGCATGTTGTCCTTCAATCCCACGGCATTTGAGTCTTGCTAACTTCAATAGCAATTACTATAATTGCTATTTATCAATAGCAATTACTATAAAAATTTTCACTTTTTTTAAAAAGGGAAGCAGAATCTGACCGATGGCAATGCCTATTTTTTTACTTGCTACATGCCGAGGAAGGAGGCTGCGTGTGTTGAGTAGCTTGAGACTAGGGATGTTCGAGCACAGCAATTCTTTCTTGTCATCAACACTGAAGTTTACAGCCGTTTATGCAGTTGGGCTCTCTTGGCCCTCCTTACCTGAATGAAATGCTTTCAATACAAATAATTGAATATATAGATGTTGGAGTCAGTCCAGACGCTTCACCACTCCGGGGTCATTCACTGTGACTTGAAGCCAGCCAACTTTGTCTTGACGCGCGGAAGGCTGAAGGTCATCGATCTCGGGCTGGCCATGCGCATGGCACCGGGGAGCGGCAGCGCACGAAGGTCATTTGCCAGAGGAACCAGGGACTATATGAGTCCCGAGTCTATGGCCTTCTACATTATCGAGGATGGCGCAATCGACTTTGAAGCAATGGCGACCAGGGATGACCAGGAAACTGAGGTGACTGCCAAGTCTGACGTCTGGGCACTTGGTGTCATCTTATACCAGCTAGCCTATGGGGGTGTCTCGCCCTACTCATACGTCCCTGGGGGCAGGCTGGGCAAGCTGAAGGCCCTGGTGACGATGGACTTGCCGGTGGACTTGGAGCCCCTGGAAGACAAATATTTGTTCGACACACTCAAGCGATGCTTAGAGAAGGATCCTGCGAAGCGCGCAGAGATTCAAGAGCTGTTGTGCCACCCGTTCCTCAGACCTCCAAGTGAAGAGGCCATGGACACGTGATGACGTAATCCAGGGTATCTAGATAAACATAATTGACATTGAGGAACACTTTTTCCTTTATTACATGCTCACGCAACGTTTACATGTACATCTTCAGTCCATACTGTGTAGCACAGACTTGCCCGCAAACTTTTTCTTCTATGATATATACCTTGCATGACTTATTCGCCACATCGATCAATGGCAAATTCGTTCATTGGTGAGCACCATGAAGACGATGCTTCTGTGAGGACTTATTTGAGGAGCAGAGAAAGAAGTCAACGCACGCAAGGAAATATAATACCAATATATACTGTATGGAGAGGTATACAGCATTTGTTCGTTATTCCATAGGTAGAGGTGCAAAATTATTGGCAAAATTTGACGGTTCATCGCTTCGTCCATGAAATTCTTGGCCCCAAAAAGGCCTAGCGAGCCCGGACTCCTACAATGAGATTCCTGTTTTCCTGCTTTAAGGGTTCTAACGTGGCCCAACAATTTCCATTGGGATAAGAGCAAGAGGGCAAGATTCTCTTGCATCGTAACAATGAAGACAATGTATGTTGTGTAAAGTCGGAAATGTACAGGGAGTCTTGAAGTAAAGACTAAACTTAGCAATCTGATTCGCGCTAACAGAAATGAGACGAGCGGTTTATCAATGCAGAGATGAAAAGAGCAGCTTGATCTAAGCTGCTACCAGTGGCGCATCATGGAGGGCGTCCAGATTTGCTAAACGAAAATAAATTATGATGAAAGACAACTCTAACCGCTGTTGCTTGTTGACTCCAATTAGCAGCTTGGTGTTGATGAGTGGAGTTGAAGTTTGAACAACAGAACAATGACCGAGCTTCATACTTTATTAGGGCTACAGTACATACAAGTACACAAGCACATGAAGAATTAGAAAGCAGACTAACAGTACACGCAATGCCGAGTTACTTAAAAGTTTGAACGAATGAGATGGCTACTGAGAACGCTCTGCCGTTAGGATGATTGATGGATGCTAAAGTAAATGTCGGTTTTCACACACACTCACAATTACTCTCCTGTCTACCGTACAAGTGAGTTAAAAAAAAATAGTATCGTAGTTTTGAGAGATTCCGGACCAGACGATGTTGACTTGAAGATGACCGCGCATTTCCTAATTTGTTGCATTTCCTTCTCCATCAAAATGCATGTTTATGCACCCTCCTCGACCGCAGGAGAAAGAAACATCAAACTCGTGATGCTTCTACACCTTGACTTGTGCTCCAGGAATCTTTCCCAAGGCCTGCAACGAAGAGATCTCTCACTATAAGGACGTTCGCAAACAGCAATGGTCACTTACCCCTGATAAGTCCACCCCCGTGAGTGCCTGCACAGCCGGCGGCAGCTGCCCGAGCAGCCTATTGACCTCGGTAGTAGTTCTGTCAGCCCCTCCAAGCAAAACGATCTCGTCAGTCTTTGCCAAGGGAGCAGCAACCTCAGCGGCAATCTGCAATGTACGTTCATGAGAACAAGAGTCCAGCACAACCCTACGCGACTTGAGCCCAATGGGTCAGAGCAGTAGGAGCAGGACTGCGAATTACGTGCTCTGAATGTGCTCCTTACAAGAGGATGTAACAAGCAACAGGTCTTCATATGGTGCATAGGATCACTTTAGGAGCGAATTGCTGACTCGCACTGTACTGTACATCACTTAAGTAACTTATCTGACCTGTGGCAGTGCCTCCAAGACGAGGGCCATGACTGCTGCGTCCCCATACTGCTTATACGCGGACGCCTTCATACGCATCCTCTCGGCCTCTGCTCTCCCCACCGCCTCAATAGCGCGTGCCTCCGCGGCGCCAGTAAGGCGCACTCGCTCAGCCTCGGCGCGGGCTGCCTCCACAGTCTGGGTTCTGAAAAGAAGGACGCACTGTTCTAAGTTTTCTCGCGCTTCATGTTCTGTAATAATACTGCACATGCATGAAGATGATGTTGACGTAACATGTTGATGTAACGTCGAATGTACCGCGTCTACAACTCCAAGTACATGTATCCAAGTACACTGCCTACAGCAAAGTCCCCTGAGCTGATCTCAGTGAATGCATAACCTCATCTCTGCGTTAGTCATTGCCACGAGCCCTGAAGGAAGAGGCTTTGTTTGATCGCTGTTGCTTGCCTCTGCTGTAGCATAATTTATTCAATTTCATGCAGGAAGATGAAGATCAACGTTACAGTTCTAGCTTTACATACGGGAGAAAGTTGGCGAAAGCTTCTCTCCTGACGTGCACGGTTAGTTAACAAAAAGCTTATAAGGAAGTAGAACTTTCAAATCCTGCTAGACACTCGAGCAGATATCGAGAAGTAGCAAGCTCAACAACGCCGCCTTTCTTTTAGATCAACTCCATCGGGGTCTCTTCAGGAACAAAATGCCAATCCTGCTTTGAGGCTGTCTGGTTTCTATCGTAATATTAATCCCAGCCAGAGCTGCTGTCTCCACGGGGTCTGGAGGGAGTTGCTCTTCACACTTCCAATTCGCTCAAGTGCGTACATCATTACAAGCACACATCAGAGTGCGCACACTTGATGAATGGAGCCCCCTCAGCTCACCTTTTTCCCTCGGCGATGGTCTGCACTTTGTACGCCTCGGCTTCCGATGGCAGCTTCACCGTGGATATGAGCTCCTTCTCCTTGCGTCGGATTTCCTGCTCCTCGATCTCAATTTGCTTGCGACGCTCAACCACCTGTAAGTGCGCGTGAATATGACAGAGATGCAGCAATTACAATGCAACAAAAAGAAAGATACCTGGATCTGGATCTCCTCGTTCCTAATCCTCTGCTGGATCTTGGCAGCCTGGAGCTCATAGGCTAGCTGAGCTTCAGCTTTCTATATGCGAGTGAGGAAAGAGAGAGTGAAGGACTTTATGACAAGAATGAGAAGATTCCCTCACGCGGAATGGGAGGGAAATGGACTAAGTCGTTCTCTCTGGTCTTAATTGATGCTATCAGGAAGAGGGAGAAGAAACGAGTGATGTTGTCAGAGTGACTTACGGCAGTGTTGACCTCCTTGTCAAAGTTCGCCTTCTGCAGTTTGAAGGCCCTGGAGTTGTCTTCGATTTTTGTGTCTGTGTTGTACTTGACGTCCATGGCCGCTTTCTCACATTCGGCCTCACGGATACCGGCATCACGATTCGCCTGAGCATGACGCAGGAGGTACGAAGAAGTCACTCATGAACGAACACCTGTGCAGTCTCTTACCTGAGCTACGCCGATCTCTGCGTCTCTCTTGACTGCGGCAGTCTGAGCCTTGCCTAGGGAGGCCAGATAGGTGACGTTGTCGTAGACGTCTTTGATGGTGAAGGAGAGGATTTCGATGCCCATACGTCCAACATCCGGCGCAGCCACCTCGCGCACCAAGGACGCAAACTGATCACGGTCCTTGTACACCTCCTCCACCGTCAGAGTGCCTAAACGGAGCAAAAGCCATGCATTATGTGCTCTTTCCAGTAACTGGCAGAGATAGTGGCTTTTTCTCTTAAAGTAACGCTACGGCACTCCTGCTTGAAAGTTAGAGGGATGGAGCACGAAGCTTTCAAGACTACGAGGAATGAATGAAAGGTGCTACTTCATAAATGCACAACCATGTGCAATTTTCTGCTTGGGCCGCCTTCTCGTTGATGTACAATGCCTACCATTGACATCTCATTGGCTAACATCGGATTATGGAGAGTGCAGTTGGACCCTCGTAGCAAGCGAGAGTTCAACTTCATAAGACCAGGCGACAAGACAACGCGGCGTGGAATCTTAGTGATACATAGAAAAACGTAACCTCTGGAAGTGTGTACACAGTCGTGGCTCTGCCACGTCTGCCAAAATCCCTCCCTTCCCAGCGGTATGCAACAGTACACAGTTCGGTGTCTTCCACCAACTTCCTCACAGCTGTGCCACGTCCAAAGCTTCCCTCCATCTATCAATTTACGTACGTGAGCGCACCGTTCCGGCACTGTACATTACTGCTCGTGCTGTCATCTAAGATACACGGCTGAAGTGATTTGGAAGAATTGCCCATGTTAGTGCTGCTGTTGGCCACGCTCAATTAGCACACATGCTGTCGAATGTACAATTCATACCGAGTGAGCTCCTTCTTCTGCTTCCCCAGCAGTGCCTTGTAGGCATTTTCCGACTTGGCCTTGTCACTCGTGCCGCTCTTTTTAAGCAGCGCAGCCGTCAGAGTCAGGGTGAGGCCCAACTCCACAAGACGAGGAAACATCATCATTGCAAAGAATTCTCTTCACCAGTCGATATGACGTTAAATGAGTTGTGACACTGTGTTTCACCAGGTATCAAAGGGTTTTACGACCAAGTAACCGTTCCCTAAAGTTCTTCCTTTTCCTCCACAGCAGGGGAGAAAAAAGCAGCGAAGCCTTGGCTCGGAACATTCATTAGTCCTTCATTTCTCCTTCTGCTAAAAGTTTGTCTTCCTCCGTGCCTACGTCAAGCCGTCACCTTTCAAAAAGTCCTACCAAGAGTTTCTTTGAGGCATGAAAGTTTTCTGCGTGTCATCTAATGAATAAAGAAACAAAAGGCCTTCTGCTCTCATTAATTGATGTAGCCCTCTTCTTGGTCAGGAAGAACACCACGGGGGACAACTCCCTACTCGTGGGTGAACACCCATTGGAGGCTGGCAGTGCACGACTGGACAGAGCTGCGCTTCGTGTGACGTTGATCTTATCATAAGTGCCGTATGTGTATTTATTTGTACACCACACGTGTGTTTAGGGAAGAAGTGGCCTTCAGAGGGGGGGGGGGGGGAAGGAGAGAGTAAAATTTATGTGCCGTAGAAGTGGAACCTACAATACATGGAGCGAGTTATCGATTTACGAAAATGCAGGCCCACTTCGGTTCCTGGAAGCAATCTTTGCCTCTGTCAAGAAGTGTGTGTGCCAGATTGCCCTTCTTTGTTTGTCTCATACTGCATTGCGCGACCTTTATTGCCGACAATCACTTTTAAGCCTGGCTGAAGTAAGCACAAGCAAACAAGCCCTAGTGGCAGATGTGTTGCTGTTATGGCAAAGGCAATAAAAAGGCCGGATTTCTCCGTCTTCAGCAAAGGTCTAAAAGTTCTTTTCTTCAATCAGGCCAACTTCGCCTTTAGCTCAGATACTTCACAGTTGTCGTGCCAATAGGCGATCTGAAAGCAACACTTCGTTGCCAGGACAATAATGCCATTGTTCGCTCGGATAAAAAGCGTACAGGACAATCAAGAAGAAAGTTCCTCGCACAGACAGAAAAGAAAGCCCTGCTAATGCGAAACTTCTGCCGCTGGTTCGATCATTAGTTTAAATCCGGGCCCTCAGAGTTCAGGACTGTCTCAGCCACATGCTTGATGTGAGTGCGTGTGTACGTGTGTGTGTGTGTGCCCGCTGCTTTTTTCTGCACCAACTTCTGGCCCTTAATCTCTACATGCCTACAAGATGCCGCCTAAGGACACTTTGGGACGGGAGAAGGCTCGACTTGACGGATTGATCCCGTCGGCACTGAGGAGCAGATTGATTCTCCTTGCAGTTTGTTCTTCTCACTGTCACTATAGCCGCTTTAGCGGCCCTGTTGCAACTGACTTCCACCGGTCCCCCCATCCCTAGCCATTCTATAGCCCCTCTCTCTTCTCTCTCAGCACGAGCGCGTCCGAGACAGAAAGATCCTACACAGCAAGAGGAAGACGTCGCCCAACAACATCACCTACTCGTCTTCGTTCAAGTTAGATCAGCCGCTTTGCCCACACTCTGCGCTTCAAGTCGGATGTTCTTGTACGGTTAACGACTACCAGGTGTGGCTTTGGTACTTAGGACGTCGCCAGGACTTTCAGTGGGAGCCCGGGGAACTTCCACACCGCCACTCTCGTTCCTGGCGGGAGTTTTCTTCCACTTTCTTCCGCACAAATGCCTAAGGTAAACACGCGCACACACCGAGGCATGAATATTATCCTTCTGTTAGGGAACACAGAACTTGGGAGAGATTTTCTTTTGGCAGGGTGACGTGTTGGAGAGCGTTCCCACGTACATTGTGCTCCCCAGAACTGTCGATAAGTTTGGAAGAGTTTCCAGATTCATGTAATAACATTGGTCGTTGTGACCTTGGAGTAATGGGCCTTCTGCCTTTTGACGCAGCAGAGGAAAAATGACTCACACAAATTGCATGGTAATTTTTTAAACTTGTTATATCCCATGGTTAAGGAACCCCAAAAGTAAGTTCTTCTCTAAAAACTTTCACTGTAGAAAGTCTCCACTTCTGTCTATGGATGAGAGGCTATCAAAGGAGCTGACTAAGACTTGTTGACCTTAGGTACTAAAATTGTTGAGGGAGACACAAAGAAGAAGGTTCATATAGCTAAAAATTCAGTAGTAACAACCATCTGCAGCACATTTTCTATATTCACTTGAGATGTCCTTTTTGTCTTCTTTTTGAATTTAACTTCTGTTACGCTCAGGCAAAAAAGATGGAACAAAATTGTCACTCCTACGTAGATGAAGGCCAACTGCCAGGATTTCAAGAAGCGCGAAAAACACGGCCTCAGCGAAGATGGGCGCCAACTTCATCACCATAGAAAAAAGGAAAATGATACTTTCATGGCTCTTACTCTCAATACTCTTGGGAGAAGTGCTACTGTTGTGTCTGGGAGTTTCTTCTCTAGAATTACTCGGTACTTTACCCCATTTTTCACTTGCTCGGCTGTAGATGACATATGAAAGCCACATTTTTGCATAGGAAGTTTCAACGAACACTTTCATCATTTTCTTGGGCCACAAACTGGGGTGCAGACAAGTGAATGCGCGAGTAGCAACATCTTGGTCAAACAGGGTCAAGGTAGTGCTTTCCTGCTTAGAGACACCGATATATTCTTGTCTCCACTTGAAACACGTTGTGCACACAGGGAAAACAGCAATATCGTCTTCCACTGTAAGAAGTGGACGAAAATACCGCTGACTCGGGTGTAAAGCACAACATTGAACAAGCACCTGGCAAACAAAAGTCCAAAGTAGTGGAAATTATACTCATAGCCTAGGAATGATCCCTATCTGCGGCGCTGGCTCAAATCCAGGAAAAGAAAAAGGTTATGTCACAAAAGCGGCGGCGCCGGATGGTTGGACATTGGTATGCCCAGGAAGGAATGTAGAAGAGGCCCTACACTTGGCATTCCGGGGTAGAGACCCTTATTTTTTCTTGACGGCAGCCCCGACTTGCATTAAATCTGATTTATTTGTTGTTCTTCTTACCGTCCCAGAAATGGAAGCAAAAAGACCTAAACGGGGCTGCTCTACTTGATGCCAGATTCAGCCAATGGCAATTATGGAATAGACGAAGTACTCCTGGACCCTCCTGTCTGATCCAGTGAGGAGGGCAAGTGCGACCCCCACCCCTCCCTGGCGTCTGCATCCCTGGAGGCCATGTTGGCCGCCAGCGATAGCCATTGCGAGGCCTTGGGCTTCATAGCATTAAGAATGTTTCACCAATATCTCTGTCATGTTTACTTGGACTTCTATAGTTTTTATCTTGATCATGCTCAAAGAGTGACTGATCTGGGTCCTCACACTGTACAAATCGCAGTACTCCGTCTCCTTCCTTCCCCCAAACACGAGCAAAAATCTGGTCGGAGGATGAAGGCAAGAGATACCGCACTAGACTCAGCTATTTATCCTCCTCCTCCGACCGTGTCTGCTTTGCATCTGAGTGCCAATACTAACATACAAGACTTTCTACTCAGAGTACAAGGCTTGCACTGAGAAAGAGAAACTCAAGAGGCCAATTCTCTTCCACCCTGAAGCCTGTGGTACCAAGAAAAGAAATTGAAGAGGTGCCAAACACGAAATGTCCCGACTGACACGCGTGTTGCAGCCACGGGGAGAAGGAGGAAATGTCATTTTTCAGGTCTTCTTCCTCCCTGTCTAAGACATAGCAGTGGCTGACTGAAAAGACGGTTTAACGGGCCGGAACTTTGGCCCGAGCGAGCCAGTCTCGACGCATTCGTCTCCGGGGCGCGTAATTGGCTTAGTCAAGTAGCTTAATCAGGTTGCTGTGGTAGCGTTGAGAGGAGTAGCTGCTCCATTGCCTTTGGGCTTGATGTGGGCAATTGCAATGCATGGCAGAAGTACAGCATTAACTTTTGCGCACTCTGTTTGAACAGGCATAGAACGCTGTTCAAACACAGAAGCTCACTTACCTAGAATGGCCCTGAGGTGTCCCTCCAGCGTCTGCAGCACAGTGCTCTTGATCTCGTGCTCTTTCTTGCCCAGGAACTGCTCCGAGGCCGTCTGCAGCAGGTCCGTGTTCTTCATAATTTTGACCTGAGCCACCCCCGTGACGGTGAGCGGCACGCCTTGGGCGGTCTCCACGGACTCGCACACAGGATTCAGCGTCATCACCTACGACAAAAGACGTGTCGTCTAATGAGCTCGTACACGGCCACACAGATGGGCTTCGGTACCATAATCCCAGATGTCCCCCTGCGTGACAGTCAGCAATAATAGTACAGAAGGTCTCACACCACCACCCTCGATGAGTTTTATCCGTTTAGATGTGCCTACCCACATGTTACAGTCACTGGCATTGAGGCAGCTCGGGCAGAGTTACCTGGCACTACGAAGTTCCTCAGCCGAGACGTCATCTTTCAAGGACGAGGCCAAATGCATTATGACATGACGTCTAAGAACGGTAAATGTTGCAGAGGTCGCCCCTCTATGCAGGTGCGTCCAGGGTGCGCCACTTTTAGGAGGCTCACTTCATCAGGTTTTGTGAGCACTTTGAAATGCGACCACTCGGAAAGTGCGGCCAAATCCAGTGGAAAGACAATGAGCCCCACCAGTTGACTTGCAAAGCTTTGCTGTTTAGGGCATTTCAGGTGATGATCTGCAACTTCCCATGTATCAGGCCTCATTAAGTTGTAGAATAGCTTTCCCTTGACTTGTCAAGAGCCCTTAAAACTGACTAACCCTGTTTGCTACGCCTTGTGCACGAGGTACTTTTTGCCCTCGCCTTTGTGTGGACGATGAGCGAAGAAAAATGGTCGAGCTCTGTCATGCGGATAAGAGATTTCCCTTTGCCTGCGTTGGATTGGACGTTGGAGGGAAATGCACGGCTGCAACACTTGATGTCTGACACAAGGGCAACATTTGCAGACGGAAGACAGACAATTTTCTCCGCCATCGCGCTCTCGATCCAGCGTGGAATTATCAGACCAGGAGTCTGCGAATTCAGATCAAAAAAGGACACTTTCCTGCGATCAAAAAGGAGTAGAAAAGACTGAAGACAATCTCAGAGATTAGCATTTTTCTCTCATGAATCTAGTGAGTGCTTCTCTCGTCGTGATCCATAAATTCGGAGAAGGTTAGAATCTCCTCCCGAAATTATTCTTGTCTGAATCGTTTACAAGTCTTGTATTATAGGATTCCTATAAACCCCATCCATTGCAGAGCAATTGCTCTGAACTTTTGCCAGTAGGGACGAAATGCTCGCGCTTCGTCAAGAGCCCCCCTTCAGTGGATGTAATCGCTTTCTCCTCCCTCTCCTTGTACTAGGAAAGGTCCTTTTTCAACTCGAGTCTTAAGAATTCAGAGGCCTCTTCCTACCTGAAAGAGGCGAGCTGCGTACAGTTCTTCAAGTGTTCGCCTTCTTCTATTTTAAAGTTTAAGCAAGTGTACTGCTCAAGGGACACAATGGTGGATGCCCCGCCAAGTGTAGGTAGTAAGTGTCCTACATAGCATAAGCAGTATTCTCATAGGAAGCTCTCCTCTCTGTTCAAAAACATATCTTGGGCAGAAAGCCAGCAGGACGTCGGGGAGGGACGCCAAGGCGAAGCCAGAGTGACTAATGTTACTCGAGCTGCACTGCACGATACATTGCTCTTCGACGAGGGATAAGGAAGCCAGGGCTGCGAATGACCGTTTGCAGAGACGTGCAGGCAGGACTGTCTGGTCTTCTAGTCCACCGGACTGGTACTTTCGGGTACGGGGAACGAGTGGGGATGAGACGGGCATGACAGGACAGACGAGTCCACTTTGACTGACAAAAGCAGGGCTTCCAAATGGAGGGAAAAACCCCAACAAGGTCGAAGCAGAGGACATCGTCAAAAACGGAGAAGGCTGGACAAAACTCATCTGAGCTTATCAAAACACACCGTCTATCTGCCTGGGTAAACAAGTCTGCCACGGCCAGAATATCATGTTCTTTTTAGCTTTTGACTTCACCTCATGGCATGGTCGGAATGCCCAAAGTGCTCTGTGGACAGTCTGCACTTGACAAGTCCGCGGGTCACCCCTCTATGTAATTATAATAACTAGCGGAGGCGTTGCCCGAGTTCAAAACAACGCTAAAATGTTCACCCATGTGCTGCACATCGTCTACACACTCAATAACCACCCCAGGTGGCCATTGGTCCAAGCGCTATGTGCTAATATCTCCGGAGTCCCCAGGTGACTGTCTAAGTGCTCCGTGCTAAATCCCTTGGTGGCCATCTACGTGTTTCACACTAATATTCCCTGGGTGTGCGTTCATTGCACATTGTCCAACCACTCCGTGCCAATCCCCAGGTAGCTAATATCAACGGTGCACTAATATCCTTCAGAGCAAGTCAGTTATGACTTACATCGCTTCAAGTTAGAAGAACACTCTGACCTTGTCGGTGATACTTCGAATCATCTTTTTTCTCCCATTTCTGGCCGAAGGAGGCCCCAAATGAAAAAGTACCCCTGAAAATAGGAGAGCGGGCGAGGTCAGATCTCACCTCGGAGGCCATTTCAGGTCACAAGTTGGCATCAACAACATTACACAGACGAAATCTTTCACCTGAACTGGTGGTGAGGTCAACAAGAAATGGCAACCCTTTTGGGCGCCCCATGCCCAAAGTTCGACTCTCCTCAGACACTCTCCAGGTGAAGAGCTATCATCATGCCAAGTTTGGTCTTGAGCGGTCGTTGAACGTCACAGACAAACAACACTATTGATAAGATAGTCATAGAGGCACAGTTGTCTTGGGCCCAGGAATCGATGTCACTATAAGCGGACTCTACTGTAACAGGATTGGCGATCATAAAGCTAAATCAAAACTAGCATTACCCAGTTTGAGGAAAGTTGAATGGCTGCGAGGCATCTGAGGAACTGTAGTACATAAGATCCCAAGTTGGTGCATGAAGCCACTAAGCAGTGGCCTGAGCTGCCACAATGCAAAAAGCCCGTCAAATCCCCCCACCTCCGCTTGTCATGAAAGCACTAAAGCTGCTAATCCCAGAGGCCAGGAATAGCCTCCGTCATCATGCCCAAGGTCCCGACTATGCGGGTCGCCCAGAGCACCAGTCAACTTTGCTGGCTGTTATCTAGTGCGTGTAGGTGCACAGCCGGAACCCAAGCTTTTGGTATCTGGTTCGACAGACCAGCGAGCGTGCGAACGCATCAAGATGGAGTCACGCAAGCTCTTCGTCGGTTCTGCTTACTGAAGCATTTCCAAACTTCTTGTGCTTGTTCACCCTTCATGACGTGTCAGACACCTCGACAGCCAAGAGAAGGGAGGAAAACGGGCAAGATGATAAGACACGTCAGTGCTGTCTCTCTCCTGAATGGCCCTGGCACTGGAGGTATCAGCGCGACTTCAGAAATGTTCACTTCGCCATTAGGATGAAAATGTTCTGCACCTTTCAGTGCAGCTACTACCTCACCTGAGCATTTGATGCTACAGCTTCAGACCAGGACCGAGTTTGCAGTCCTGATTTTTGACGATTTTGACGAATTTTTGAGCGATGACTGACGCAAGACCGTATGTGACAGCCAAAATACACTGGAAAAAATCTGCCAGCTCAGTCTGCCTGTAGGACACAAATCCACTGTATCGTTGGAGGACGGCTATGACTTCTAATTGCCCCGCAGGCTGTGCAGCTTTTGCTGAAGGGCAGCTATTAATAGCGCTTTCACGGTCTGTCTCGCCACGTACGTGTTTGCTCTCCTTACCTCCAGCGAGAGTCTCTGGACGTCAGTGACCAACCACCAGGCCCAGGCCCAGCCGCCCACACGGGTCTTCTTCGAACGGGAGCCACAGCAGCCGCCTAAAAGGGAGAAACAGTGAGATGATGTTGGCATAACATCATTTATCCTTCCACTACTGCTTAAGAAAACTCGACTTTATCGCGTGTTCACGTCGTCCTCGCCGGCGGTTCTCACTGCTCCATCGCCTTGCAAGCAGAAGCCCTGATTCAGCTCGCAGGGAACGTTTTTGCAGGCAGTCTCGTACTACCCAGTGGCTTCTACCTGGTGGAGAACTTGGTTGGAAATCTGCACGTCACAGCAGGCGTCTGCGCAAAAGGCTCTGGTTGCCGCAGTCTTGTCCAGTTGTATGTATGTCATACTGTCCTGAGCGCAGCAGGTACCGTTTGCAGACACCTGGTTGAGCATGTCAAGAGCATTATGCGAGCAAAGGTAAGTATGCAAATTACCCTGAAGTCACAGAGGAAAAAGGAAGCCCCATAAGACAGAAGAAGGGATAACAAGTGGAGCGCGAATGTTAAAGACCATTGAAAACTAGGAGGGCATCGCACGCTGGACTGTCTGTACTGCAACTTGCAGCACATTGCATGGTTATGTACTTTGCAACGTTGCACAGGTTAGAAGCCTGCCTCAAAGAAGCTCCCCACCACTGGGCACTGTTCCACAGCTCAGTATTAGGGGACAGATTGTCAGTCTTAAAATGGCCTCATTGTGTTAGAAAACGACGGATTTCACTGAGCTGTGGCTCAATATATTTTCCCTACTGCCACTGCTTTCCCCCAAAATCAAAGCGGTTGCGAAAATACCAAGGGAAAAAAGTTGGTAGCAGTGAAAAAGGCCATTTTAAGAGGAAAACATCCAGGCTGAAAACCCCTCCATTTTTGTCCTCCCTTCACTAGTGGCCTTTGCGGCCCTTTTTTCGCTCCTGCATGGCGAAAAGGGCCCCCCAAAAGGCCGCTCTGCTGCAGCGTGAAATTAGAAAAAGGAGAAAAAAGGGTCTTTGTTTTTTAATGAAGAAAAATAGTTGCTAATGGCCGGTTTTAAATGTGCATATTAAGTGACTGCAAGGGGAGACGCAAAGAGAAAAACATGAGCCAACTCAATAGGACCTTCCAGTAAGAGTAAGCCTGGAGAAATTGACTGCATCCACTCAACAAACACCCGAGATCAAGCTTTGCAGCTCTCCAGACGTGTGATTCATGGGCGATACGATGAAGATCAGCTAAAGAAAGAGTGTACTTCGTTTTGCACTCATTTTGGCTCCAACTGTTGCCTTCTCTTGGAGGTGCAGAGTTTAATACGAGTGTTTCCTTCCCACGTGTAAAAGGACCCTCTCTGAAGGGCCATGCAACAGTGCTGGGGGTCCTTGTCGGTCTGGTGGGCAAACGTGGCGATCCTCGATACGATGACACTCCATGTATCAATATTGTTACATAAAAAAACGTTAGAGGGGCTGTGCTGCTCGACGCCACAATGATGGACAAGACACTGCTCAACTGTCCCGGCAGCAGGATCGCAGACTGCACCACGGAACACTAGAGTTACAGCATTCTAAACCTCAGCGATTCGAGCAGTCCATTCCTCTGGCTCCGGCGACGACGAAGGACGCATCGGTCACAGGATGTCTGATAGGGCGGCCGTCATTCCAATCCACAAGGAATGTGCAAACACAGCTGTACTACACGTCAGTGAACCCGCTGAACGTCGTAGCGATGACAGTGGGCCTTTCATTCCATCAATGTATGTTCTCCGGTCAAATGGAGGGGGGGGGGAGGGGACGTCACAGCACGACCTCCTACGCTGTCTGCCGGTTCCTCGGGAACATCTAGGTCGAGTGAACACAGACCCGAACACCAAAGTACGGAGACCAGCGGGATCACGGCCGACTAGAAACGTTTCCTTTTTTCCCACTCCCTCTTTTTGTGTCCACTCAAAAATAAATTTGGGAAACGACGACACGTCGACTCCACCGGAATCGACGGAGGACCTGACGACGTCGCTCTCTGTAGAAGAAGGAGTTGTGCCTCTTACCCGACACGATGAGGGCCTCGTTGGGGCCGACCGTGTGGATGTTGCCCATGTCGACAAGATTGATGCGGCCTCCAACGCCGAGGGCTATCAAAAAATTTTCTCCGCCCTAATTGGTCTCCTGCTCTCTCGAGTTTGCCTCGCCCGTGTCCGTGCCCGCGCCACACAGCAGACCGACAGTAAAGCTGAAGTGGAGAACTCGGCTGGGTTCTTCCCCGCGGCTGGCCCAGAGCAGGGCGGAAAGCTATGCTCGGCCGATCCGGCCCCGGTAGGGAGGGACGAGGAGGAGAAGAGGATGACGGCCAGTCTGCCGAAGAAGCCGAGGCAGGAGAAGCAAGGGAAGCAGACGAAGTGGACCGAGGATGAGAAAGGCGATCGAGGTGAAGAAGAAGGCGAGAATGGCCTTATGTTAAACGCTGAGTGTTAGCTGCCTCCGGACAAGTCATCCTGGCAGTTTCGGGGGCGACTACGACGCTGTCCTTACGATCGTCATGAGTGACCGTATGTGGATGTCCAACCAGGTGAGAGAGAAGCTCCTTTCATTAGCCCGATTCGTCATTATTACTCACTGATTTCGTTAGCGACGTGATCGTGGACAGGAGCGCCCGCGTCACTGCCTTCATCAGCTGACGCCAGAGGCAAAGTTGACGACGAGGTGACCAAGGATGACGAATCACAGCATCTTAAACAAGAATCAGCAGAGGGCAGAGAGCATAGTCAATACCTAGTCCATAGCAGACGCCGATCTCGTGACGTAGTCAAGTCGTCGCCATGTCTTGCGACGTCGAATCCTCCAGCCCTAATCCCGTCGCCCCCACCCCCGCGACCGTCGTCCGTCGAGACTCCTTCAAGGAGCAGGAGAACTTTGGCGACGTGGAGAGTGAGGCCGAAGAAAAAGAAGAGGCACAAACGCAACTGCGCCACCGTCGGGTGCGTAGGTCCTCAGCCAGATCATCCACGTCGTCTTCGCATCACATCGCCGCCGGCGTCAGGGAGGACGGTGAGGGAGTTTCGGGGAACTCAACATCGACAGAGGACTCGTCGGAAGCCTCGTCTCGGCCTTCGCGGCCGCATGTCCACCATCGCCATAGAACAACGAGCGACATCGACCGCCAGCTGCGCTCGCAGTTGGCGTCGGTGGTACGCGCCCTGGCGTCCTCGGACTCGTCGGGTCTTCGTCGCTGCGCTGCTGCGCCCGGCGGGTTCCTGGACGACGCGTATCGACGGCGAGCCTGGCCTCGCCTGGCCGGGATGTCTATGGTGGAATCCGATGTCCTTCCGTCCCAGGCCGAGTGTGAGCGACACCCAGAGTACGAACAGGTGGTGATGGACGTGAACCGCAGCCTGAAGCGCTTTCCGCCCGGCATCTCCGATAGCGAGCGGCCAGCGCTTCAAGACCAGCTCACCAGGCTCATCGTGCGCGTACTTTTGAAGCACCACGACTTGCACTACTATCAGGGATACCACGACGTCGCCATTACCTTCCTACTGGTGGTGGGGGAAGAGACGGGGTACCACATCATGGAGAGGCTGTCCACCACGCATCTGCGCGACTTCATGGCCCCCACGATGGAGAAAACAACCCTGCTACTGAACTACATCTACCCACTGTTTGAGCGAGAAGACCCAGAGCTGCACGACTTTCTTGACGCGAGCGATGTGGGAACCATCTTCGCGTTGCCGTGGGTTATCACCTGGTTTGGACACGTCCTCCCCGACTACGAGGACGTCGTCAGACTGTACGACTTCTTCCTGTCTGCGCCGCCCCTGATGCCGGTATACTTCACGGCCGCCCTCGTCCTGCACAGATCCAAAGAGGTGCTACTTCTCGAGGAATGTGAGATGGCCTCTGTGCATGGATTGCTCAGTCGGATCCCGACGGAGCTGCCTTTTGAGAAGCTGCTGTCGATGGCACAGGAGATGTACGAGAACTACCCGCCCGACTCCTTGGAGGAGGAAGCCACCATTAGGATGGAGAGAATGAAGGCGTCGGGCAAAAAGATCCCCGATTCGAGAAACGCTCTCGGTCTGGGCACTGTGGCTGTGGTGACCGGTGCCGTCGTCGTCGCACCAATCGTTCTGGGCATCGGGCTGTGGAAGTGGTACAACAGCTCGCCTTCCACCTCGTGATGCATTTTGGTTTTCCGTGCCTTCTCTTTCTTACTAGAATACATTCCGTTACTGTGAGACACCATGTGCGCCGCGTGGACGCTGGCCGAGTTCAGTCACTCTAAACGACTCTTGCTGCAGCCAAGCGTAGGCCTATGATGTACTCATGATAACTTACATCTATATTAGAATACGCTTACTTTTTATGGGATAGTGAAAGACATACCTAGTGTCGGTACAGTTGAGGTCAAGAAGTTGCATACACCTGAGAGAAACCTTGTTTGTACTCTGCCATACCAGAATGTGAGGAAAAATAAAGTAAGGCTTGAGCATTGAATATAACGTGCGCAAACTTTTGATCTCCACTGCACAGTAAGGACGGTCCGTGCAAAAGATGTAGGCCCCACTCGGGACGTCCGTGCGTGCGCGACTACCTCCTGTCTGTCCGGCTTGTCCATTTTACTCTCTGGTCGACGGAATGACTCGTCCGTGATCTCGAAACCTTTCTTTTGCTCATTTCCCCTCAGGGCAACACCAGCAAGCTCTGGAAGTGGGTGAGCAAGGAAGAGAGCCAAAGCAGCAGACAATCATGCTTGTTGTGCAATCAATATACTTACCTGGCATCAGGCATGGTGGGCTGTGTGTGACTGGAAGTACAGTCCAGAGTCGTAGCGTAGAGAGCGTTACAAAGACGACGAGAGACCCCAGTGCACGTAGGGTGCAGCAGCTCAGTCAGCAGAGAGCAGCAGTACATGGACAGACACAGGACGTCCACGCAACATCCGGACTCCCTGTTCTTGTTGCATTATACGGGGTAATGAATGAGTGAGCAGCCGAGCACCCTGTCTGTGCCGAGGGGCGTGCGTGCCCCGGGCGGGCGCCTGCATTCATACATGGGCGCATTTATTTGTATGCCCACGGACGTGCAGTTGTAGCACTACAATAACACAATGAGCTCATTATTACAGCGCGTTATTATACTGCTCTCTTTCTCCCTCCCGGTCTCTCTGCAATTTCCGCTCTCTTTATATTAGTCCCACTCCAACCCCGCTATTGAGTAGCTGAACGATCTGATGTCCGACTTGGTCATGCAGAATGGAGCCAAAAATGCGTGACGTCAACGGATCGCAGGTGCGAGTCCGGTCGGTGGCAGCAACAAATTGAGGAGGACGGTTTTTCTATCCTTCTTAACTCCTCCATCGGCATCTCGTCAATCGACTCGGCTTCTGCCATCCCCGACGCATTGGGGATTGTGGCCAAGCTGCTCACAGGAGTCCACACTGCGCTGAGTCCGACTGTGTGAGCAGCTCGGTCAGTGGCCAATGAATAACATTCGAAGTGTGCGTGTGGACGAGAAGCATTGGCCATTTCCCCATATGCCGCACCTCTTCTGCTTCTTCTTCTTCTGCACGTTCGGGCGTGGCAGTGAGAGATTCCCCCTTGCCCAGAGTCTGAGTGAGTCCGTGAGCGACAACGACGCCCCCCAGCCCGGAGGAAAGCATGTAACCTCCCTCCCCTCCCTCAACGCGCATAACATCAACTATCTCTCTCTCTTTCTCTCGGTCTTCTCTGTCTCCGTCTCCTCTGCCAGGTCTATGAGCAGGTCTGGTGCAGAAATGGGACAGACAGACCCATAGCGAGCGTCTTGTTGCCGTCACTTCCTTCACCAATAGGAGAAACATGCGCGACGATTAGTACAAGGAGTCCCTCGTCATCACAGGGCGGTGACTCCTGCAGCATGAAAGTGTTCCCGGCGCAGATGATTTCGAGGAGGGCCGTGCGAGGGGCGACCCACCGACACCGACCGATCGATACAGAACTCAAGCTCTTTTTCCACCCCTCTTTCCTTGCCTCCGCTTCTCTCTTTCTGGACGGGCAGACCGGCGCGGCGGAGGCGACGGCGGAGGCGACGGCGGAGGCGACGGCGGCGTCGGAGAAGTCTTTCTCATGTGTGTGCGTGTGTGTGTGTCAAAGTGGCCACCTAAATGGAAGCGAAGAAGACTAGCTTTTCCTCACATTTCACCCCCTAAAGGCGCCTCGCACCGACGTCGACCATCAGCCCCCCCGGAGCTGGACTGCACTGCAGACGACCTCTAAATGGATGTTTGCGAAAATTCTGCACGTGCAAATCCGGATGGACGCTTCACACGCTCCAATCGCGATGCAAATCGTGACTCGTGCGGCCACAGTTTGTCCGCATTTTTGTGCATGATGCATGGCAAGAAGCCAGAGCTCAGAGCGCGCCACGCCTCCGAAAATGGCCACGCTAACGGCTTCCACCTCCTCTTCATTTCTCCTTTGTGCTGCCTCCTCCAAAGCTTCTAGAGAGAGGGGGAATAAGAGAAAAGAAAGAGACGCAAGCAGCAGCGGCGGCAGCACCAGCACCAGCACCAACAACGGGGGAATCGTCGGCATCGGCGGGCGAGCGGACGAGCGGACGAGCGGGCGAGCAGGGAACCGACCGGGCTTAGCCGCGGCAGCTGCCGCTTCTGCAGAGGAGAGGTGCGGTTGAATCGAGCTTGGGACAGGAGTTCAAACGAGCCGCTTCAAGCTTAGTAGGACAAGGCTGAACTTGGCCAGATGAGCCAACCTGGATCTTTCATCGGCTGAAGAACGTACCTTGGACTACTCTCCAGACATCCAAGTTGTTTCCAAGTTGCAAGTCAACTGTCTCGTCCGGAATTCGTTGTCATTGGAAAGGTCCTGAATTGAAACCGTCTGGGTTAGGGCAGATGAGGTTAGTGCTAGAGAACCTAATGTTGAGAGTTACCCTTGGTCAGGGACACCTATGACAAGTCCCAGGTAGCCTCGAAGAGTGAGCAACGACGTCTCTTGCACGAGTCCTACCTGTAACAGCCAGATTGACAAATGCTCGTCTATTCTTGTCTGATCTTCTTATCCAGGAGGGAGTTGTCCTAGGTATCCTTGCCTTGGCTTACAACATTGGACAGCGGAAGACCTCAACCTCCTTTGGATGTGGCTGCAGGCAGGAATGTTGGGACCTGGTTGCGTTACCAGGTGTGCCAGCCAGCTTCACGTTAACTGGGGAGTCTGGGTCTTTTTTTTATCTTGCTCATCCCGTTGAAGTTGGTGTGATTCTTTCCGGACCGTTCCTCTGCTCCAGTTGTCGATGTCTCTCCAGCCAACATGTGTGACACTTTTGAGGCTTGAAGCGACCCGACTCGACTTCACTGCAGAATTGTCCATCTCCATGGCGGAGGCCAAACAGCTTGCAGCGGCGGCGGCAGCGCCAGCAGTAGCAGGAGCAAGAGCAGGGGCAGCAGCAGCGACGGCGGCAGGAGTAACAAGACAGGAGAGTAGTGTGGCAGGGGCCAGGGGAGGTCTCCTCTCTCAGTATAGAGTGCTGCAGGCAAGCGAGCACCTCCTTGTAGCCAGCCAGCCTCTGTCAAATGGTTGCTGTGTGCCAGCTTAGATGGTTGGAAGCAAGAGAAGCATACGCACTCAAGCACTCCACAGCACGAAAGTGAGGCTGAACTAGAAGAAGTCGTTCCACCACTGCCCGACGTGTTGGGGGGGGGTTCCTCTTGCGCAATTCCCCTCCAGTGAACGTGTACGTGACGCTAATAAGTGGGGAGAGCCGTAGAAATGCTCCGAGCTGTGTCAGTGAACCAAGAATAGGAGTGAAGCCATCCGATAAGAGCTCTCAGCATTGATCCTACCCGTGCATATTTAGTCGCTAGCTCCTCGTGCACGAGTCGTTTCTTTTGCTCGGCACATGTGTGTGTCAAGGAGAGAGGAAATGGATAGATGAGCGAAGGCTAAGGCTAAAGACACGAAGAAGAGGCGGTGATCGACCCCGCCGCGGCAGTTGTGAGCCGCGGAAGCCAACGAGAAACTCCTTTTGATGCATTCGAAGAGGCGAACACGGAGGAGGAACAGTGTGTGATACGACGCAAGCTACCATTATTGTTCCCTATGCCTCCTCCGTGGCCTAACAGACACTACCACAATGCCTCCTTGATGTCCCTCCCCCGCCAGACCATCACCACCCCCGACGGCCCGCCTCCCAATGAGCCAAGTGGCTATACTAGTACAGTCCCAACAGCGGCAGCAGCAGCAGCAAATTGTCGGCGGAATGCCCCTCTCGCGGACAAGATCGCTGCTCGCTAACATCAACTCGGCCTCGTCGTCGACGGCCACGCCCACGCACAGTAGCGCGGCCAGCGCCGGTGCCAACAGCGCCGCGGTTGCTGCGGCCGCTGCGGCTGCTGCTGCGGCTGCTGCAGACGCTTATGCTACTAATGCCGTCACGGATCACCTACTGCCTCCGTTGAAGGGCGGCGGCAACAAGAAGCCCAACTCGGCCGCCTCCTCGTCTCTGCTGCTGAGCAACAACGCCTCCAACAGTCTGATATTCGCCGCCAGCAACGGCGGCAGTAGCGGCGGCAGCGGCGGGTACCAGCCGCAACAACAGCCCCAGCAAAACACTAGTAACGGTTTTTCTGACCTCGATAACATGTCTGTCACCGGCAGCTTGATCGCCTCGACCGCCAACATGACGACAACGACGTCGCTGACGACAAACAGCGCCACCCAGTCTCAGACGAGCATGCACATGAATGGGATGCAGACGCTGCCTCACGTGAGGCAGAGTGCCAATGACCTGCACCCACACAGTCACCATCACCACCACCAGCAGCAACAACAGCAACAGCAACAGAACGGCAACAGCACATTAGAGAGTCCCAAGCACCAGCAACAGCAACAAGTGGTGCAGCAATCCGTGAACGGGTCAGCCAACAACGTGAAGCCAAAGACGATGGTGGCGACGCCAGAACAAGTGATGAAGTTGTACATGAGTAAGCTAACTCCCTACGAGCACCACGAGATCTTCAACTACCCTCAAATCTATTTCATCGGCGCCAACGCCAAGAAACGTCCGGGCGTGATCGGCGCTGCCAACAACTGCGGCTACGACGACGACCAGGGCTCGTACACACACATCCAACACGACCATTTAGCTTACCGCTACGAAGTGCTCAAGGTGATCGGCAAAGGCAGTTTCGGTCAGGTGGTGAAGGCTTACGACCACAAGAGCCATCACCACGTAGCCCTTAAGATGGTGCGGAACGAGAAGCGCTTCCACCGTCAGGCTCAGGAGGAGATACGCATCTTGGAGCACTTGCGCAAGCAGGATAAGGACAACACGTTCAACATCATCCACCTGTTCGATCACTTTACCTTTCGTAGTCACACGTGCATCACGTTTGAACTGCTCTCTATAAATCTGTACGAACTGATCAAGAAGAACAAGTTCCAAGGCTTTTCTCTGCAGCTCGTGCGCAAGTTTGCGCACTCGCTGCTGCAGTGTCTGGACCTCCTCTACCGGAACAAGATCATCCACTGCGACATGAAGCCCGAGAACGTGCTGCTCAAGCAACAAGGCCGGAGTGGCATTAAGGTAGGCAAAACGAAGTCCACGTTCAATCACACTTATGACATCATGTACAATGCAGTCGGGACGTACGTGCACACGTACACTGCGTGCAACGTCGCGCGCACTCTTGGTAAGCACGACCGCTCCTCTGCACTATGCGTACCGGGTAGTGAAGACCGTGGCGGAGCTGACGAAAGAGAACGAGAGGAGATTTAAAGCTCAGAAATGGGCACAAGCACATAAAGAGAGTACTGAACTTCTTTTATCGCCGTCGCACTTGAAGGGAAAATCGAGTTTCTCGTACATGATGCCTCTCACATGCTGAGCAGATTTCTTGGCTTTCTTGACATTAAGACTCTGTAGTCGAAGATGACATCAGCGAAGCATCTGCATGCTTCAAGACACGATAGAATTGGTCTTTTCCTCCTTCTTGCTCTTCACGTCTTTTTATCGTGTCCACTGAGCATGCGATTGTCGCCTTCTTGCGGAGACAAAAGTTGCAGGCAGCAGAACCGACACTTTGCTATTACTGTGCAACAAAGAAAAAGCCAGAAACTCCCTAAGAAGCAGAAGCTTGATTCAAAGACTTTTGTCCGTTCAGTGGGAGTACCTGTGCACAACGCTTTCTCACACTTGCCTGCTATGTGCTTACAAACATCGACAGCTGAGAATGCAGATTGAACCGCATAAAATGTCCTCCTGCTCTTTTGCCCCATATGCGTGCTCTTTATCTGAAAGAAGTAAATCAATAAAGAAGCTTTTTCTCGTAGGAGAGAATAGGGGGGGGGGCTCGACATCCATGCTGAAGTGCTGCATGCAAGTTTCTTTATCTAGCCCGCAGCCCTATTTACACAGGAGGTTGTACTTATGTACTTGTATCGAACGTACGTAATATGTGCGTAGCACTAAACATGTGCATGCTCGCTGGACGACAAAGACTATTGTCTCGTGTGCGATTAAAGAGCTATTTTAGTAAGTAATTTCCGGACCAGCAAGATAACCCACACACCGGGTGGCCCCTCTCCAAGGACGTCCCCCCCCGGGGGGGATGTTTGTATCATCCCTTCTCTTTTCTCTTGGGAGTAACCCCTGCCCTCCCCCCTATCTTTTTTTTTTTGGGGGGGGAGGGGGGGAACCCTTCACAACTCAAAGAACAACTACATAAGTTTTATGAAATGAATGAATTTTCTGGGCCTGGCCCATTGTTAACAGGAGGGGATCTGTCCCTCTGAGATCTTTCTGGGTGCGTGGACTAGTGGGGGTCCCGTTATCATCCTCATAACATAAAGTCCATCTTTTACTGCAATAGTTTTGCCAAATAATCTCAAGAGTTTCTCCATTCTCCACAGCCAGGGGGATCAAAGCACTCCCATTCCCCCGTGCCAATATTGCTCTCAATCAATTTGCCCACGCTACAGGCTAATGTACGGACAAAGTATTTGCCAAATAAATAATGAATTAGGTCCCACCCATTGTGGGGGGAGGAGGAGGGGGGGGGGGAGTTCCCATCACGCCAAGTCCAAATCAGTCCGGCGACCTCGGAAGAGTCTCAGATCACACAAACTGACAGAGGAACAAACTTTGTACCTTTATTCATAAGATAAGATTACGACTGCTGTTCACCGAACTTTAGCCTTGATCTACTTCTCCTACACAATGCTCACAGTTCAAGACCACGTGACGCGACCTTCATTCGCTTCTTGCCTTCGCTTTTTGTCTACTGCGAGAATCGTCGAAGGTCTTTCGACGGTAAGTTTTTGTCGACTTTTTTGTGCTCGTACCACTCGGTCTGACCTTGGTTCTCTCAAGAATATACTTTTTTGGGCTCACGAAGGGTTTTGCAACAACCAAGGAGAGCCCGAGCGAGCAAGAAAGGAGAAAGGACAAGCTTCTCCAGGGAGAAAGCGAGCAGTGGTGTAGCTGGAACTTTATGAGTGTACCCACCCGTTCGTGGCACCAATAATTAGAACCCGGTTCAACCCTCGGGGTTTTAAGAAGGGATTAACGATGACTGCAGAGAAATATTCGTGAAATTACACCTTATCGTCACTGGGAGACTTTAAGCAGGTAGACTTTTTATGCTTAAAGAAGCTTAGATGGCTTGAGTGTTCGGCGTTAACACGGACTGAGTACTCGTGTTTATCTTGGTACTCTCTTTCTTCACATCCCTCCAAACGCTGCCAATTCGTTGATCGAGGACCCCCAAATACAATGTTGTCAGAGTCAAGGTTGTGGAGAAGATGCTCGTTGCTGTCTCTACTTTTTTTGGTGCCCTGTAAGTGTCATTCGATTATGGTTAACCCACAACCGTGGAAAGACTCCTTTCTAGAAGTACTCTTCTTTTATCCGGGAAAGAACGTAGTCCGGGCGTGGCCCCACCGGTCACCGGCTGCCTACCCGGAGAGGTCTCTCTGCCTCTATTTCGCGGCAGTTTCATTTGGCAGCAGACATTGGAATTGATTGATGCTTCACGGCGGTTCTGCCGATCCCCCTTCTACTCCGGCATGAGATCTTGTTCCTCCTCGGCCTTGAAATCAGCCTTATGGATCGGAGACCCCGATCCATAAGGCTGATTTCAGGGGGAGGCGAGGCCCAAGTGTAGGGCCCAGTACTCTTAGCATGTGAAGCCCACGCACTGTTAAATATATGTATGAGGGAACGGAGGCCACGCCGCGGAGGGGGGTCGGGACTTAATTTCAAAGGCCGAACCAAAGCCCCTAAAGCATGAGAAGCGAAATACTCTGGCCAACTTGGCGCACGTTGGTACTCACCTCCTCCCCCCTGAGTGACTTATGTACGTACATGGCGCGCCTCTCCATCAGTTAGGGCATGCCCACCACCACCTGCCAGTCTCAGATGCTTGTACAGTGCAGCTTGGTACTGAGTGCTGTGCGCATGTACGGCACACTGCACTGGATAACGACGTTAAGAAGCTCTGTGGCATGAAAGTTAGACAGTAATTGACAGCCAATCCTCAGTTCGATTTTTTCCCCCCTTACTCTCTTTGTGTGGAAGTCATTGTGCAGAGGCTTGATAAGAAGAAGGCATTGGTTCTTTAAGGACACTTTTTCTTCGACAAGCTTTTTCAACTTTGGCTACGTTTCTTTCCCCCCTCTCCCCCCCCCCCTCCCCTACCAGCAAGTATGAGCTTGGCAGATGTGTAGCTGCGGCGCGTGCGTGTGCGAAATAGGTTCCACCTCGCTTCTTATTCTTCTTTAGCGGGGCCGAAGCAGAAGAAACGCTCAGACAGAAGTGCGATCTATCTTTCTCTCGTCTCTGTGGTTGTCCTCAGCTTTCCTTTTCTTTCTCAATGCGATATTGTTCATAGGATTGCGTAGGGACAGCAAAGCAAATGATGGGAGCACCCTGGGCGTGCTGAATACGTGGCAGCAGATTTATTTCCCCCCCAACGACTCCCCCGGTTGAGGCATGACTGCGTCCCTAAGGCCTGAGAAGAATGCGGGCGCCCTCCTCGTTAATGCATCTCATCATTCAGTGGGTCAATACGGTGGGTGCGAGAGGAGATCGGTGAGCGGAGGCGACGCGAGCCTTCTTGTACTGCATCCGCCCACATACACATGTGCGTACATACGGACGTCGTATTAAGCCCCACTTTGGCATCGCTTCCTGCTGCTGCTTCGCCAGCCCCTGCTCTCTTTCTTATAGCGAATGGCCTTGCTCTGCTCTCTCTCCTTCGTCGTCGTCGACTTCCCCGGTGGAACGGTCGAGTTGTCCCATCGGAAAGCGTTGCTTCTTCAGCTGTTTCACCCTCGTGCCTGCCTTTCTCCTCAGCCTTTCTTCTTGCTCGCCTGCCTCCTCGCTCTCTCCACTGACCTACTGAGCAAGAGGACGAAGGTCTCAATCCTCACAACACAGCCACTGCTACTGCGTATGCACGGACGACTGGCGAAAGAGTCTGGATAAACGTATTTCTATGGCGTGACACGCATTATGCAGACCTGGTCTCCCTGAACGAGGAAGCTGCCAGAGATGACACAGAGGGGATGAAGCTTTGGCAACGCGTCAAGTGGAAAAGGAGGGGATGGAGGGATGGAGGGAGGGATCTCGCCAGACCTTTGGCTGGCTACATGACTAAAAATAGTACGTCAACACACACACAGCCAGCGACCTTAAACGTCGGCGTGTGGTGCGCATTGATGCTGGCACACATTGTCGATCGAGTGGCAATTTCACGGCGACTTCCCAATGCCGCACGACGCATGGTCTTCTCCGGCTGTAATGAGAATCTTTCCTCATCAAGGATGGCTGCTGCTGCTTCAGGTGAATTGTAAATTGACGGCACAGAAACAAATAGAGCTCAGGTAGTACAAACACTAATTAAGGAGGCAGTGCAGCACAATACTTTCTACTTAGCGTAGAGCAGGTCTGTGCACAGCAGGGAGTCAATTGTCCTGTTTGGAGGGTGGAGATTCCACCACACGTCCCTGTACGATTGCTTCCAGACAGCAGAATTTGATTTTTTGCCAAGAGGAGTGTGACAGTAGCCTTTGTAGCGGCCGCCAGCAGCAGACTTTGTCTCAGATTACAAAAAGTGACCTTCTTCTTTGCGGCGAAAGAAACGTCACTGGCCTCTTTTCTTCATCAAAGAAAGAATTACAAGGAAGCAGAGACGCGTCTGCCAGCCCGGCCCAGTGCATGATGAAGTGCTCGTTCGTGGCACATTTTTGTGAGGCCTCTTTGAGCACGCAACTCGTCTGCGGGGGCTCCTAGGGGAGGGACGGAGGGCCCGTCTGCGTGGAGAATGTTTGCTTGCCAGTAATTCGATCTGGCCTGCAGGAGAAACTCAATAAAACAGGCAAGGGGGATACTTTGTCTTTAGCCCAGCTGAGGAGTGAGTGAGTGAATGAGGGAGGGAGGGAGGGAGGGAGGGAGGGAAAGCTTCACCCGGTGAAGGCCAAAGCCCACGAATGAAGGAGAAGAAAGAGGGGAGGGAGGCACGCACGCACTAGAGGGCAGAGAAGAAAGAGGCTTTCTTCTCCTGGTCGTCGTCGCACAAGTCGCGCTGAACGTGACGATGTCTGCCACAGGACAAAAGAGTTCCCTCCTGCAGACTTACAGAGGTGAATCACCTGCAAATGGTCGAGAGAAATGCATTTTTTCCCTGTCGTGGGACGGCAGAAACGGTCTTGCTGCTGCTCAGGACGCAGAGTACGGACACTTTCTGCAGTTACAAAACGGCCTCTCGAGCACGCGTCGACGCATCACGATGCAGCAGTTTGTCATTGACGTATGCATCATCCTCGTCATTGCACTGGACTTTCTGCTCACCCAGACGGTGAAGACTTCTCTGCATATGACTCATCCACGAGCGCTTGCGGTAGATTCCCCACACAAGGCCGAGTGGCGGGGACCTCTCCACAAAATTCACACACCTGTTTCTTGCTCGCGCATGCAGTGCACGTAAACATCGCTGCACCGCCTCTGTTCGACCGACCCCTGCTAATCGGAGACAAGTGTAGTGAGTGAGTGTGTGCGCATACCGGGTGTCCCCAAGAAAGGTGGCGCTGCTGCTGATGTAGTAGTCCCTAACAGCCACGGCACTCACAGGCTGTTCTTGACGACTGCCTTGAACTGCGTGGCGCAAAGCAGTCTACAGATCCTGCACACGGTGCTTGCAACAATGCTACAATAGTTGGGTTTGCAGACCAATACATACGCTTGCTTAACAATTGTATTTCATAGTCTGTACATAGCACAACATATTTTGTCCACAATTGACTTCAAAAAGAATTTTTTTCGGCAAGGAATGTCTAGGGTGGACCAAAAGTACCTGGTAGTCCTATAGCAGAGGAGTCTCGTTGCTCAGGGTGTGGGACATAAAAAGTGAGGAGTCTATTAGCTCAATTGAAAGAGGAGATTCAAAACTTTCATCTCCAAAAAGGAGAATGTTGAAAATCGGTCCAAAATCGAGTGACTTAAGGCCTCACAAAGTTGAAGGTCATCTCTTCTACGTTGCATGCTGTTTGGCAACTTTTTTGACTGTTTCAAGCAGAGTAGAAGCAGGGTCATTTATTTAGACAGAGCTTGAAGCTCTGGATTATGAGCCTCATTTTTTTGTCAGTTTTTTCACTTTCTTGTCAATTTTTCACAATCTGTGAAAAGGGCCGGTTTCGACCTCCAAGTCGAGTCCCATCCCGTTGACCAAGCAGGCATCACGATGTCAAGTGTTTACTCTTGGTCCACCCTGGGTAATCTTCACATCACAATGGACTCATCTACTTGCTTGACACGTCCATTGTCTACGTTGCAGTACATAATAGTTCCGCAGTCCTGGAATAGTGATCCTTCCTTGCAAGCTTCTAAGAATTGTGGAGAAATCCTCCTTTCCATGACTATCAAGGATGAAGATGATGCCAATGAGCTCTTCTCCCCTGAAGTTGAATGGGGGTTGATTCACGTGAATACGAAGCTCCTCTAAATGGATTGGAACAATGACTATAAATAACGTCATTTCACTCGCACACAAAAGGACTTGAAAGCTAAAGGAAACAGCAACCAAATTTTATACAGTGTCAAATTTTGCTTTTGAATAGCGGACCTACGCTCTAATGGTGGGCTCCGCCCTCGTGGATGAGGTTAAACTTATGGCCCAGCACTTCAGATCGAGGAAATTCATCACGTTGAAGTGAAATTGCATGACCGAAAACCCTCAGACAAGCAACCTCTGTAAGAAGTTTCATGTGATACAATACCACCAAGGTCTTATAGCTCCAACATCAAAAACATCATGGTGAGGGAGGCTCCATGTTTTACCAAGCACGTGAATGCATTCATTCGTCTGTGGACATCTTCATCTCCACCCTGACCACACGAGTCATCCTAGGCTATCCCAAGGCCTGTCCCATACTGTTCCACTGTTCTTGATATAGTCACGGGACTCAGGGTGAAATTCTACTCGTCCTTCGTATTCTACATCAGATCCTCGTCTTCTTGGGGCACACCACGGCCACCATGAGAAATCTAGCAGGTGGCAGTCATGACTGAAAAGAGATAGTGGTGGGTGTGGTTTGGGTAAAGTTGATGATATTAATGCCTATTCTACCTGGATCGTGGCCACATGTTTTCGTCCCTTAACCCCTTCTATCCTAGGTTCTGCCTCAGCCAGAGCCTTGATTGATTTGGATATGTGTGTGGGACTCCATTTTGCAGGAGTACAATGAAGTACAGCTGGTGCTTGATCTTCTTGTCCCCTTGCCGGTAGAACATGGGGGCCATTCTCTTCCCCGCGGATACTATGGCACCAAAGCCTCGATGGCTCCGGGGCTTTGGTCCTTCTGACCTTCTGACCAAGCTGCCCTTAGTGCACCCTCAGGCATGAGATATCTGTTATTTCGGCCAGTTGTGGTGTTGCTCAGTACGAAACAGTTCTCTTCACCCAACACACTTATTCTTCTCCTGCCACTTCCACAACTCCCTGGCCCTTTCCACTCTGAATGCCTCCCTCTTGGGCATGATGTCATTTTGCACACGCTCTCAGCTAAGACCAGCCTTCTTGACAACCTTGCACTTGGAGTGATCAGACATGCTCGTTGCCCTCGTGTTCCTCTTGGGGCTTCTGCGTGGCCCTTTTCTTCATGATGTCGATGCTCTTCTTGTAGACTGTGTCACTAGGCCTTTGTTCTGCTTCAAGCTGACATCCCTTCTGTTAACTCTTCTCTCGTTGCCCTAATCTTGGTGACTCTGATGACCTTTCTAGGTGCAGCGGTGGTCTAGGTGGTTATGCCACCCTTGATCATGCCCATGACTTGACAGTCTCTGTCACTATCAAGCCGGGGGGTCATCAGAAACAAAGGTGACAAAATGATTAAAGAGGAGCTACAGCATGGAGTTGTTTCGTGCGGTCTCTTGTAACAGCTGATACTGGCAGTGCACTCTGTTGTGGTTTCTGCTGATGTATCGTCGTTCTTACAGCGGCTCTCACAAATGTGTGTCACGTTAGGTGCATGTCACTTAATATAGTGAGTGCAACCAGAATGAAATCACATGCCAAGATAACTTTCACGCACCTGCAGTTAACAAAAAAATTCTCGTGTCCAGTTTTAATGACGAATATTTGTGTCCTGTTGCCTTTTCGACCACCTTTTCCAGGAACTTCTGTTCCAAGTGCCTTCAGGAGTGGTCATGACAACAACTCATCCACACAATGGGAAAAAAGTTCATATCCAGCTCTTTCCAGTTTGCCTGTTTACGTGTTAGCAATGCTGGACAATAAAATGAAAGGAAAAATCTCATGTAAAAACCTGTTCGAGATTAAAAAACTTCTCACAATAGGTCCAGTTCATAACTACAACATAAGGTGACCTTAACTTTCCTTATCCTCTTACCTGTCACAACCCATATATGATTTTCTCCAATATTGCAATTACTGCATTTGATGGCTTATACGACCTCCTGGTATATTAACTGCAGACCCATTCTAGCTGACCTCCTTTAGGGAAAAAGGGGACCATTATGCTCATAGTTTCAAATATGATTTGTTGAAGCCCATGATGTTATGATAAAACTGGCCGCAAAGCTGTTCCTCAAACACTTTTTAGATAAAAGAAAGTAGACTGTTCATGACAACTGTACATTTGGGAGAGGTTCTATGTGACAAAACTTTGAGCAGACACATAAATCTGCTTTGTTTGTCAAATACTTCAGAATACTTCAGCATCACCCCTGATGCACTTCTTGAGACAAGATTGAAACCAGGCTGTTGGCAGACATTTTGGCTCAGGAGTTACTGACAGCAAGTTTCTCAGAGTTGATGTCTCCAGTCTCCAGGACCAGTTTGGTTGCCTAGCACGCAGTGGTTTTGACAATCTGAAACTCCTTGGCAGGCCTGTCACCATGCATGTGGATTCTTTAACAGAGTTCGTCCATCTTGCTGTTGCTTTGTTGTCTCTTAAGGTTCAGTAGCATATTGCACTGGAAATTGCAACCTCTTTTTTGCTGATTGCACGGTAATGCAAGTCCACCAATAATGGAGCTCATAATTGAAGTGAATGAGGAATTTCTGGTACCGGGTATATGACAAAGAGCACCTTCGGTACAGCGGAGAACATTACTGTATCTCAGGTAAAAAAAAAGGAAGCTGCCACTTTTTTTAAAAAATGCAAACTGAAATGCAGTGAAGGAGTGTTAGACCTTTTACACGCAATATCCACGAGTGACCTTTTTTGTAAAAAAATAAAATAAGGTGCGTCATGTGCCGTCAAATACAGCGGACAGGTTCATTTGGATTCAATTCATTTTTTCATAAAGCCCCACCCTCTGCGTTGATGCAGGTGTCCACACAAAGTCAGAGGGAGCTGCAGGCAGCTGTGATGGAGTGGACAGACATCTTGGGCCAGTACTTCTCCTTGTCAGTCTCAAGACTGTTGATGCTGCCGCGGGCAATAGCAATGTCAAAGAAGACACCATTCCTGCATCAGCGGGTACTCACTTCCCTGACGGATGTGATAAGTTTGGGCATGACCTTTCTGTGGCAGAATTTGTAAACTAGTTCATGCGACTTCTTGACATTGTACGTACATTCAACCTTTAGCACAGTTTAAGTTTCCCGTCTGCAGCCTCTAGTTTACGCTATCGTGATCTTTGCTGCGACCGGGATCGGGGTTTTGTTTGGTTTTTTTCGAAGAAGTAAAACATCAGTAAGCAGTGCAATCTTTACTTTAGCAGAATTTACTATGTAGAAGGTGGGCTGCTCATACGGAGAAGCCCAAGTGCTTCATGATGGTGGAGGTCACCAGCCTCAACGTGCTCAAAGACTTTTCCTTCGGAAGAGCTGAGACATTTTGTGATAATTCAGTAAAAAAAAATATTGACTGACATAAAATGAAATGTCCGGAGTTGAATCGACTGAATCTCATCTGCACCTTCTCCCAGAGAAAATACGAGTCTCCAAGTGGAAAGCATTTGAGAAGTGTGTGCGAAGGAACCAAAATTGGCATGTCTGCCTGGGCTGAGTCCCTCAAGTCCACCGTGTGGCGTCGACATCAGTCTGTCTCCTGATGCGCAGGCCCGGAGAGCGACTACGCCGGACAACCTCAACCTGTGCACTCAGGGACAGTGCGGTGATGGCCGCTATCTGCGTCTGCGTCTCCCGACCGTGCGTATGCACCGACTTGAGGTCGATCTGAAGAAACGCGGAGAAGAAAGCGCGATCAAGAGCAACATCTTGCCTGCGATTAGCCTTTCTCCGCCGATTCGTTGAAGCCGCCTCGAATTGGCTCAAAGCTGAGGACCAAATAATGGCTTTACATGGTTCTTCGCTCTCTCCACCTTTTATTTCTTGCGGCGTGAATGCTCTCTTTTTCTAGCTTTCTTTTGACTTATATTGCTTGCCTCCCTGGACCATAACTCAAGCTGCTGGAGCCGCTGCAACTGGCGGTTTCTCTCTCACGCAATTTTGGTTTGCCTCTTCTGCGAATCTCGTGCTCCCATTGACTGGGGAAGCTCCGCTCACTCCATGACTACTGTACTAACGACTGGTGCTTTATTGCGGTGTCTCGACGAGCTGAATATCCGCGATAAGACATCGCCGGGTCTGGCGAGTAATGACTTCGATAAATTTCGTCCACCAGCTGGAGTCGTCGTCGGGTCGAGAAGCCAAACATCAAAGAGTCCGGACGTGGGAAGGACAAGTTTGTTTTGCAGACTTCTTCACGTCGAGGAGATTTAGTGCCACCGGCAGACGAGTGTGCCAAAATGTGGCACGCCGACGCCGCCGGCGGAGGCGAGGAGAGTGCAGGGAGACAGGCCGAAGTAGCCCGTGTTGGGGAGGACCCCAAGTTCTGCTAACCCATTTACACTTCAGCACACGTCTCCCTCATGTAAACGAGCTGCAGCCTGATTTACTCCTTGTGCGTGTGTTCCGCCGGCAGTGGCGTGAGTACAGACGTGCACGTACGAGACGGGGGGTGGTGGTGCGGAGAAAAGCTTTTCGTGCCACCCTGTCTTATTCATTGCGAAAGCTGCTGCTACAGTGGTGCCGTTTGCTGCCGTGTCATTTTTCGATCGATAAAGCATAGCAGCAGTAGCAGCTTTTCCATCGATTTCCAGTTTCGCTGAAGCTCTCGGGGCCATTTTGTCCCCTCGTCATGACCCGCACAATATTCACGCACTCACTCATGGTTGTCCCGTTCAGTTCCTGCTCTCCAATCGTCGTCAGCGCGCACGCCAATGCTCGATATCACGTCTCAGCAGAGAGTGCGCAGCAATAATGTGTGCTTACTTCACCTTTAAGAATAGTTAGTTACGTGTAGGGATAACGTGACACCAGCGACCACGGCAGCTGACTGCATTTTTGAGTCTTTTCTCCTCCGGCGCCGACGGGTCTTCCTTCCGTCCTTCCTGCAATTTCGATTTTCCTGTCCCTAAAAGCCTGGCAAATGCACAGTAACTCTTTTCCTACTAGCCCATACATTGCGAGACGATTTGTTGTTCCTGGCCGCGCTATCGTATTATGCCAGTGCAGGATTCAGGTGCGGGTAAGATTGCAATGAATCGAACGACGACACGTCCTACACGATCGGCCAGAGGGGCCCTGGGCCCGGGGCCCAGGCCAGGAAGGATTCATTTGGCCACATTGCTGCGTGCAAGACTCGCACCACTGTGTTCAGTCATCCATGTTTAGCTGCCTGTTTCTGGCTTGTGTCCACGCATCTTTATGGTCCTTCCTATGTATGTACGTCGACCACTGCAGTACCAGGCCGAGTCTGCCTCTTTCCCTCCCTCTCGTTCATCCTGCCTCAGAGTCCAAGTTTATGTGTGTGGTGCGCGTACACAGAGCCAGAGACAGGTAACTATGGCCATTGAAGCGAGACTCAAAGCATGAAGGATACCTAAGTAGTAGAATTGTGCGGAGAAAAATATTTTTTTTCTTCCACCTGCAGCAGCAGCAGCTGCGGTGGTGGACGGAGGGAGGGAGGGAGGGCAGGGGAAAGTAGAGACCGGAGTAGTGCCTATGGGCCTACTTTGCGGGGATTGCGCAGGAGTAGTTTAATATCACTGACAGAGGAAGAAAATCATTTCAAAAGAAGGAGAAATGTCACGCGCTGGTCTCTGTCTGCCCGCCTGCCTGCCTTCCACCTTCAGCTAATTCTTCCAGATGAAGTAATGAAGCGTATCGAGCGAGACTCACTCCGTCCTCTCCATGGCAGCGAGTCGTCAGGGCCTCCGTGGCGGTGCCGCTAAACTAGGGCAAGGCAAGTTTGCTCAGAGCTCTTAATCTCCGTCCTCACCATGCATAAGTTGTTGCAATTTGCGAACCCTCCTCCTGCCAAAGAAGTCTGCGTATGAACATTGGCTTTTCTCCTCTAAGTGGCCGCGCCAGGACCAATAGACGAGGAGGATGAGATCTTTTTTTTTTTTGTTCCTAGCAACAACAACAGGTGAGATAGAGAGAGCTGTAGCAGAGCCTATTGTGCCCTTTCAGCCACTGTAGTGAGAGGAGCAGCAGCACCCGACTAGACCTGAGGTACAAAAGCTAAAGTTTGAGGAGATTTTCTCTCTTGGTTGGTGCTGCTGCTCCACTGATCCCAGCGACATCCACCCTACAGCGCTGCAGCTGTAATGAATCCAGGTCCGCCAGGATATTTATGGCTCATACGGTACCTTCTTCCCTCCCAGAAGAGGGAGAATTGGGTTTTGAGCGCGCTTGCGCACTTCGCCTGTCTCTACAATCCCAGACGGGGACGAAAATAGATTAGCACAGGATGAAAAGGAGAATTCCAAGGGGTAAAACTCGAGTCACCGATTTAAAAGCCCTGACGAGCTTTGCCTGAAGCTCTTGGAGAAGCCCGCGTGGACGCAAACATGTAAGGACTTTGCCAGGCAAAACTTCGTCACTGGTACACAAGAGTACGAAAAGTGTGAAAAGGCACACACGTCAGGAAAAGCAAATCCCCAGCTAAGTTGAGCATAGTAGTTTCAGGTCGGTTGTATTTTTTGTGCTAACGTTGGTGCTGCCTTGGATAAGTTTGGCTTTAGACCAGCAGTGTGAAGCGGATGCTGCTTATAGGGGATTCGGAGATAAAGCAGTTTTGTCTAAGCTTCCACTGCACTGTGGAGCTGCGTACTAGTCGAAGACGTGAAACCAAGTGTAGCCGCTGCCTTGACGACGATATGACATCAGCGAGAAGCAGATGAAGATGCTTTCCTTTGAGCTCTTGGACAATTTTTCATTTCATAACTTTTACCAGGGTCGATGAAAGTTTTTTTTCCACTTTAAGAAGAAAAACAACTCCGAGACTCAGTCGGTCTGCACATGGCTGGCGGACGGGAAAGAACACTTTGTACAACGTGCGCAAACGTAGCCTTCAGCTGCAAATACCGGGTACGCCATGTTTTTTAGCTCCCTTCCGACATTCGCTACGTTAAGCAGTGTATACTGTTGGAACAGAAACAACATACAAAGAAAGTGGAGACTTCAGACTCACCTTGAGGCTAGTTTTTCTTTTACCAAAAAACCTGTTCATGTGCTTCATCCTGAACACTTTGGTGGACGCTATCCGAAACTGAAGTGGCAGTTGAGAGGCGCCGCTCTGTTTACAGCCGGTGCATGAATTTCAATTCATAAAAAGCATCATCAGCAGAAACTGGAGATCCGAAGCTTCGGAACTTTTTTGAGTAATTTGCAAAAAGAAAACATTGTTTCAAAAACACATTTCTTTTAAGCTGGAGAGTTGTTCATTTCTGCGCCCAAAACCTGTCATTTCATGCTGGGTGACGGTTTTGATGGAAGACTCGAATCCCTCACTCGAAAGGCTCGAGTTGTGGTCACTGTTCAGGGGGCCCGAGCTCGTGTCAGCCATGCCCAAGCCTACGAGCTCCAGTCCCTTCATAAAGCCATGGGACTGTGTCACCGAAAACCACAATAGCTTCCTAACTACAACCGTCCGTGAACAGCCAAGATGTGCAGATTGTGCATTTACTGTCTTGTTATTCACTTTGTCGTGTTGGCCTGGCTGGGACTGGGGGGACAAAATTGGGGTCTAGATCCATCACCAGAAAACAACAACTCAACTGTTGCACCTTTTTGTCCCGCAACCTCCCTCGATGGTGTTCGTGGGGTTTTTTTTTCTTTGAACGTCCAAAGTAGAGGGTGACGTGCATTCAAAGGACGTTGGTATCCACCAAAATGACGGTGGTGATCACCAAAACACCTGATTGTGCATCAGGGTATGTTAGTTAGTCTAACTAAGCCAAACCTGAGCTAAGCTAACAAGTCCAAAGTCACCTAATCAGACCTGACCTTACCCTAAACTTGAATTAACCCTAAGTTAATCCTTACAAACCTAACCTAGCCCTCAGGTAATCTAGTCTAAGCAAGCTTACCTCAACGCGGTGCCCAGTCAGTCATTTTTGGTGCCCTCGCAGCCATTTTTTGCGTACGCTGACGGTTTATTTTTTGGTGCGCATTAATTTAGTGCATACATCCCTCAGATTGGGCGCACAAACATATTATCCCCTTTTTTCACTCCTCGTCACGAGCGAAAGGTAGTTTCGGCGTAAAACTCTCTAAATAGTCTGATAGCGAGGGAAGATTTGCTTTCCGTTGACGTCAATGTCGTGTTATACCGGGTGTGACAAAATTGTGACCTCGTCACTTGCTCTGGTCCGGGTTGCCAAAACCTTGGAGCGCCAGAGTGCGATGCCGCACTAAACACTGGCAAAGCAATTTATCAGAGAGGTGGGGGAAAAAAAAAGCTCTGACTGCTTCGGCAAAATGTTAGGAAGTACAGATATTTTTGTGGCTGCCTAACTGTAGTGAACAGGAGTAACTTTCAAACTTTGCTGATGCGACGTTAGGGGTGGTTATGTATAGCATATCTATTATGCAGGAGTCTACAGATATGTAGGCTGCATAATAGATATCTCACGTACCTACAAGCTGATGTTTGACTGGCATCAACATTAATATTTCACCCTAACTCAATAAAAAGTAACTTGACTTAGCCCAAAGTTGCAGCAGAAACAGACTTCCCCATGATGCCCTTTTTTTTTCTCCACGCGATAACTCTTTTTGGTTCCTCTCACAAAATTGGAGTCAAGACACTGAGCAGAAAAGAGCCCAGAATGTCGCAATTAACCGATTCTACCATGGCAGATAGTCGTTCATTTCAGGAGAAACTCCGTTCAAGAGTCTGACTTTCCTCCAGGCGAATCTTGCACACGCTCTGCAATCAATTTTGGGCTTAGACGAGTTATACGTGCACTACATAGGAAATGAGTGGGAGGGCCACGGGAAGCCACCGCGAGAGCGCGCACGAGGTTGTCAATTTTGTCGCACCCTGTTGGCTGAAGCTGCACATCACTGATATGCTGCACCCTGTACATGCGCCAGGAAATATGCGGAAAGCCTGATGTTCAGCTGATGGCTGTGTATTTGTAAGCCCACTAATTGCTCTGAAGAATTCAAGTGCTTAACACAGTTGACACCTGACGAATGTCTTAGGCGAGGAAGACCTTCAAAATGACTGTGAAATCACTTAACTCGATCCCTTCTTTGATACCAGGTCTTTTTTCCACTTGCAGGTAAGACTTCCTTATTTTTCCTGCATGCAATCTGACGACGTAGAGAAGAAGAAGAAATTTCAAGAGATGCAGGAGGACTTGAGGAGTAGAGGGAAGTAATAAAGAGTCGATGGGGGGTCTCTTCTACACAGAATTTCTCTCACTCACACACATGTGCGCATGCATGCACAAACACATGCGCTCGCTGACTCCGCCTGGAGTAACAGAAACAAAGTGTCGACTCGTGCTCGTAGCTGCTCTCAGGGGTGTGAGAGATCATGGCCACAAGAGTTGACGTAGGACAGCTTCAGCAGGTCCCATCAGGTCAGACCTCGGTGGCTTTCTTTTCCCTCCGCTGCAGGTCATCATGGCGTCCGAGTCCCCGGCCCTTCAGACGCAGCATTTCTCCTTCAAGGCGGGCGAACGAAAATCATGGCTGTGTGGAAGACTGACTAGTCTAAATTGACAGATTTCTAATTTTGGACTCGTCGGCGGACGAAAGAAGAAGGGAGCGAGCGATGATCCCACGCATCATCGTCTCTGACGAATGCAACATCTGCTGCCGCAGTCAATCGTCGACTCCGTCCTTCTCCGCTGTCGTCCAAGCTCTGCTGACACGAGATCAAATTCGTGTGTGAGGAGCAAAAAGAACAGAGCAGCAGAGTAATTCCAGAAATGTCTTCTTCGTATTCCCCCTCTGCTGTTGCCAGACCCGTGTCTCCTGCTCAGATTTTTCGGACAAAGCAAAGTGGCGGCACCCCTCTATTATTGCGTGCTGCCTGCCTTCCATTCGGCCCCTAAAGCCCCCATCTTCTTCGGCAGCAGCACCAGCAGCTCCATTGAGGATCGTTGACCTTAACTACTACGATGGATGGAGCAGCAGCAACATTTCTTACCACCAAAGCGAGACAGACTTTAAGGTCTTCTCTCTCGCTCTCCCCCTTTGCACCCTCTCCCTCATAGGAATGGGTAGTGCCCATTATATCTGTGTATACAGCTCTTAGTGGGCTGACAACAACGCAGCAGCAGTGGACATCTGCGAAAATTGTCGTTATGGTGCCAGAAACGGGCGTGAGCGAGTAGTTTGTCACATTCTGTGAAGAACATTGAATGAATTCTCTGCACTGCAGCAGCCCATTCTGTGAGTCAGCAAAAAGAGGAAGTTTGCCTTAAGCGAGTTAACTTAATGCTACTAAAAAAAGAAGTGTCTTCAGCGACTTTTCTCTCCGCTCGGACATGTGATACACACGGGTGGGCTTCTCGGACAACTTGAAATTCATGCTCGTCAAGAAGGGGTTGATGCACACATGTCTGCTGACGAGAAGAAAATCCCCTGAGCCTGAGAACGCGATTCCTCCACTGCTGTTGCCTGTACTCATGTATTCGACGAGGTGTCTTAATCTGTTTGAAGAACGATTCTGTTTTGACGTGCTGGATCCTCAGTCCCTGATAATCGTTGAGGGGATATAATGGCCGGGGCTCCAATTGAACAATTCCCGACCGCTAGCCACCATCTACTGCGGAGAACCAGCATGATGACAGGAGGGGGCGGATTGGTGCGCAGGTGTGTGGGGGGGGGTGAGAGAAC